>ERZ1034807.24-NODE-24-length-39764-cov-8.366869_pt1 | contig 39764 bp, 67 predicted proteins | sample MGYA00520648_ERZ1034807 | MGnify/ENA primary metagenome ERZ1034807 (study PRJEB33766, sample SAMN09781684) | gut metagenome | biome: gut microbiome | host: Homo sapiens | place: Madagascar | study: EMG produced TPA metagenomics assembly of the PRJNA485056 data set...
ACCCGCCGTGCTGTAATTGCCGCTGGAACCCGCCGTGCTGTAATTGCCGCTGGAACCCGCCGTGCTGTAATAGCCGCTGGAACCCGCCGTGCTGTAATTGCCGCTGGAACCCGCCGTGCTGTAATTGCCGCTGGAAAAAGGTTCTTTGCCCTTCACCCGATCAAAAACGGCATTCACCGTAGCTTTTACAAGCCCTGCAAAATTCACCTCACCTTTCACCGTCAGCTCAGTGCAGGCCAGTTTACTGTCCCCTCTGCTTTTATCCACGTCCCCGCCGCACTCGACCTCAAAAAAGCGCGGGCTATCCTTCAACGGGTAGTAGTGCAGCACATCCAGCGGGTTCTCGCAGGCGTGCATACCAGCGCGGCAGCAGTCCGCCTTGTCCTCGTTGTAGGTCTTTCCTACCTCATACTGCTTTCCACGGCACTGCATATTTTTGTCCATAGCCTTGTAGGCGATGATCTTTTCACTCATGGGTGGTGTCCTCCTTAAACGTCTGGTCGATGGCTTGCATGATGCTTGCAAGGCTTGCCAGAGTGCTGTATTTCTGCTTGTAGGTCTGGGCATCCCGCCGGGCGTCTGCCATCATCTGATTGCAAAGGTCTGGCGGTCGTTCTTGCGCACCGCAGCCATGCCCATTCCCATCCAGAGCAGGGTCTGCTTGTCGCGCGGATCCAGCGAATCAAACAGCTCGTTCACCAGCGCGTCCGCAGCGTGGGCCCCGTCAATGGGGATGCTGTACCGTTCTGCTGCCAGATCGGTGCGGTTCTTCTTTGCCTTTGCCATATGTATCAACTCCTTCTGCGGTTGGCACCCGCGACCTTGCCCGGCTGGCTGCCGGGTGGTTTCGACCCCTGCCACAGGGTCATCATCAGGCGGGATAATCGGGCTCTTTCAGCAGCCCTTCCTGCTCGTCCAGCATCTCCCATGTGATACCGGCCTCCCGGAGCTGTGCGCCCCTGCGCTTGTCGCTCTGCAGGGCCCCCAGATACCGGCGGCGCTTGTACTTGACGGTCTTTTCCTTCCATGCAAGGCGCACGTCCGGGTCTGCCTTGAGCTCCGCAATGCGAGCTTCCACTTCTTCGTCCGTCATGGTGTGACGGCGGCTTTTGACTTCTTCCATGATTCAGCCCTCCTTATTCTTTGACCTCGCACACGTCGGTCACTTCGTAGACATCCAGACCGTGCCCGGTCTCGTCGATCAACCGTTGCACTGCCACGTTCCGGGCATCCACCGGGTCCTCGGCAAGGACCTCGTAGCAGTCCCAGAACTTTTCAGCCGTGTTGTAGACATACACTTTGTATCGCTTTACGGTTCTTTTTCTATCTAAATACTCCACGCTCACGCCCAGAGCATTTGCAACGTGCCAGGCGGTGGTGCGCCAGACCGGTTGCCCTTTGCGCATCTTGATAACAGCGCTGCGGCCTACACCGGCTTTCTGCGCCAGCTCTTCGACGGTCAGATTCTGGCGTGCCATCTCTGTAATAACCTTCACACGGTCAACGACAATAGACTTAGACATGTTTTTGTCCTCCTGTTTGCTTGCGTTTGCTAACCTTGTGAGATTAGTATAGCACACACAGTTAGATTTTGCAAGCATTTTTTCAGATTTTTTTCAAAAATAAGTTGACATAGTTAGAATTTTGCACTATAATATGAAGCGTAAGGAGGGCAAGTAAATGAACGAACGAATCGCACTTGTCCGCAAGAGCTTAGGCCTTACGCAAGAGAAGTTTGCAGAGCAAGTAGGTTTATCCCGTAACTTTATGTGGATGATCGAAAGCGGCACACGAGTCCCCAGCGACCGAACGATCTCCGACATCTGCCGCGAGTTTAACGTCAACGAGACGTGGCTGCGGACAGGCGAAGGGGAGATGTTCAACCAGATCACCCGATCAGAGAAGATCACCGCCTTCCTCACCGACATTACGGTGGACGAAGGCGACGACTTCAAACGCCGGTTTGTGGAGATGCTGGCAGAGCTGGAGCCCGAGGACTGGAAGCTTTTGGAGCGGATGGCTGAAAAGCTGCAAAAAAAAGAGGGAAACCCGTAAGGGTTCCCCTTCTTTTGCTACCTTGATTTATTTTACAAGCCCTTTTGCGTGGATCCAGATCAGCCGCAAGGCCCGCAGATCTGCGTGTTCAAGAAGCTTGGTGATTGCGTCAATGTAGCTTTGCCGTTCGGTTTCGTTCATGGTGTCCTCCTATGTAAAAATTTAATATGTGTGAGGTGATTCCCGTGATATGGAATGTTGGATTTCGAAAAAATATCACGCGGGTTATCAATGCGGTCTTCAAGAAAAAAGACAATCCTGAAGCCCAAGAGCCGTTGCGTTTTGTGCGCCCGAATGCTAAGTGGAGCAAATCACCGGAGCCCGTTGTTTTAATCGATCCTGACACTGGGGAAGAATTTGTGGATTTCCCAGAAGAAACAATACCGGAACGGATACGGAAAGTTTTGGACTCTTTTCTAGTGATAGAGAGGACTTCAGATATCGATGTTTTGTTTTCAAGATATGATATGATTCTTGATACGCTCGATGAGCTCAAGAAGTATGAGAGGATGGGGTTCAAATTTGATTTTAGCCCTACTGAGCTTTACAACATGATAAAGTTTTCTCTCTCCGACCTTTTTGAGGTTGTTGTTGAAAATTCTTATATCAAGCAGCTGGAAAAACTCCTGACCTTGAAAACTCAAAAGGGAAAAGCAAACTCTATTCAAAAATGGAAAGATTCTTTTTCGGATGAACGAATCACAAATTCAATGATGGGTTGCGTGGTTTTGCGTTTCGACAAAATGCAGAATTTTATAAAATCAAAAGGTGAGGTATAAACATGGCAAATATCTGCCCCATTTGCGGCGGCAAGCTGGGTCTGCTGAACCGTGAGAAAAGCGCAGACGGCCAGATTTGCGCCGGATGCAGTAACTTTTTCTTTTCAAAATTGGGCGTCCGGGCAGCAAAGCAGTCGACAGCTGCCCTTGCGGACTACTGGGCTACACTGGAACAGCGTCGGAAGGCGTTCAAAGAAACCGATTCCATCTATGATGGTGACGTGCTCTTTGTGTCCATTGACAAAACCAACCGGCTGTTTTGCTTTGGGCGCCGCGGCGGTGATAAAGGCCCTCGCATGATCTACAGCTTTGATGAAGTCGCCGGTTACGAATCTGACGCGCCAGACGATCTGACGGTGACAGAGACCAAAGGCGGCATTGGCCGGGCCGTTATCGGCGCAGCCGTTGCCGGTCCTGTGGGTGCAATCGTGGGAGCTGCCACCGCAAAGACTGAAACCCGCAAGGGCCGCAGCAAAGAGAATGTATCTATTCGCTTTGTGCTTCCTCTGGGCGAAAGCGGCATGCCTGCAGCGGTCTATCCCGGCGGCATGACTGCTTTTCTAAAAAGCTGCAAAGACAGCCAGGAGAAGCCGCAGGCTACTGTTCCGGCTGCATCCAGCACCGCCGATGAGCTTTTGAAGTTTAAGCAGCTGCTGGACATGGGAGCCATTACGGAAGCAGAGTACAACGCTAAAAAGTCCAAGCTACTTGGCTTGTAAACCTGTTTACAACTATATTATAAAACCGTTGGTTGTCATCTTCAATCCCCATTTGTGTACTGTTTTCGGCGGAAAAATCCACAGAAAAATGCGCATTTGCAAGATACGCGCGTTTTGCACGAGCAATGTGCAAAATATGCACGTTGCTATTCGCGGTTGCAAGGCTGTTGCAAATTTTGCAACAGGTCAGCGGCTACAGCCCCGCCGGGCTCACCGGCGGCAGCGTGCAGCTTGTCAAGTGCGGCGATCTTGTGAGCCGCGTACATCATAGCGAGTGATTGCTGATCTGGCGTCATGCTCACATAGCAGGCCAGAGCGGCGCGGATATAGGTGCTGAAGTGCTTCATCTTGTCTTTCATAACTCATTCCTCCCAGGGTGCAGGGGTGCGGTCGGTGCCGGTCAGGATGCTGGCGGGCATTCCGTCAATGATGGTCATTTCAGCTTCTTTGCCGTTTCTTTGCTCAAAATCCATTTTGTTTTCTCCTTTCTTTTGTGCACATCTACGATTTATAATCCAGATTTTACCATGCGCCGTTGGAAAACAAAATACGGATAAAATTTGTCGAATGGCGCGGATTTTTTCTGCGCCATTTTTTGTTAAAAACACACTGGTTTTATGGGGGCGAAAGTATGAGCTATTTTACGGCGAGCCAAATCGGGAAAGCACTTGCAAAAGCACGGGTGTCTGCTGGCCTGAGTCAAGTGGAGATCGCGAGACGCATCGAGAAGGGAGAGCGAACCGTGCAGAGCTGGGAAAAAGGATGCACCAGCCCGGACAGTGACGAGATCATGGACTGGTGCGCGGCGTGTGGCGTGTCTCCCATATCTGTGTTCATGGAGATAATCCACCCGGATCTGTACAAAGTGCCGGATGACGGCAAGGCAGACGAGAAGCTAAACGCGGAGTTGCGCCATCTCGTGGTAAAACTGCCGCCGCTAACAAAAAGGCTGCTTCTCTTCATACTGAAGGGCAGTCACGGCAGCAGCCCGCCTGCTGTCATATCGGAGATAGCTGCAAACCTCCACTGCCCGCTCAATAACCGGGTCAGCGTGTGCGGGACCATTATAGACCAGTACACCTATGCGCAGATCGCTGGCCTTGACCCGTGCCCGGATGCACCACGCCCTCCCATTGATGACCTGAAGATCAACTACAAGGCCGGAAGAGCCGCTGCTGAAAATGGTGCCTTCGGATATATCGGGCAGAAAAAGGAGTAAGCCATGAAATGCGTGAGACCATGCTGCCGAAAGGAGATCCCGGATGGTGCTTCTTTTTGTCCGTGGTGCGGGAAGAAACAGCCGGAAGCCGCCCCGCAGCAAAGAAAAAAGCGCCGCCGTCCAAAGGGCAGCGGCACAGTGTACCCTTGTGTATGGAGGTGGATTTTATGAAAAAACGGGTCAACACGGCATTTTGGGTGGAAAAGGAAAAGCGCTGGTGCATCGCGGTGCAGAAGAACGGCACCCGCAAGCGGTTTTACAGCAGCACGCCGGGTCGCACCGGCCAGCGTGAAGCGAACGCAAAAGCGGACGCATGGCTTGATGACAGCATCCGGGACGGCAGGAAGAAAGTGGCCACGCTCTATGCCGAGTGGGTGGAAGAGCTGAAGCTGACCTGCGGCACGTCCTATGTGACCCAGTGCAACAAATACGGCGAATACTACATTCTCCCAGTGTGTGGGAACATTCGCATTGACGAGCTGACCGAGGGCGATTTGCAAAAGGCAATTGACATGTCTTTTAAAAAGTGCTGTCTCAAAAAAGGGGGAAAGCGCACGAGTGATAAACCTCTGAGCCGCAAAACCCTTATGACGATTCGGTCAACCGAAGCCAGCTTTGTCAAGTGGTGCAGGAAAAATCGGTACACCACCCTGTTCCCAGAGCTATCCATTCCTAAGAACGCAAGGTTTGGAGAAAAGACCATTTTGCAGCCAAACGCGCTAAAAACACTTTTTGACGTTGACACCCGCTTGTGGTACGATAAAAGGATTTTTGATGATTATATCTATGCCTACCGTTTTGCTGTATCAACCGGCGTGCGACCCGGTGAGCTGGTCGGCCTGTGGTATGGTGACATAAAGGGGAACACGGTCAATCTGCGCCGCAGCATCAATGTGCAGGGCGAAGTGACTACCGGCAAAAACCAGAATGCAGTGCGCTCTTTTGACATGGGTAAGGAAGCACGAGAAGCGTATGAAGCTCAGGTGGCACACCTGAAAGCAACAGGCGTACAGTTGAACTACAACACGCCATTGTTCCAGATCCCATGCCAGCGGTCTCTTGTGAAGCGCTGGGAAAAGTACCAGAAATCCAACAACATTGATCCAATGGTAACGCTGTATGAACTGCGTCACACCTTTGTCAGCATTGAATCTGGTGTGCTGACTGACAGCCAGCTGAAAATGCTTGTAGGCCACAGCCGGAACATGGACACTGCAGGAACCTACCGGCACGAGCTGCAAGGCCAGCGCGAAGATTTGGCAGCCGCGACAACCGCTGCATTCAGAAAGGCTCAAGGGTGATTCTGGTAACACATTTGGTAACACACTTTTTTCTAAATGTCAAAAAACGAATCGGATATAACCAAACAAAATTGCATCATTCCTGCGTTCTTTCATGCATCCATGATACATTTTTGACGTCACTCAATCATTTTTTGTTGTTCGATTCCCATTACCCGCTCCATGCAGAAAGAACGTCTTTTCGTTGAGAATTGACGTTCTTTTCTTTATCGTGGTAACATTTTTGGTAACACACTGATGAAAAACAGCTTCATAAACGCAAAAACAGCCCCGAGAAACCGTCAGGCTTCCCGGGGCTGTTGCTATGTATGGCCGTTTTGGGCAGGGCGGCTTACTTCCCCCTGTGCCCTCAGCTTGTCGTAGGTCTGGTCTGTCTGAAGAGCTACGGGGAGGGGCGAAGCTGTTGTTCTTCTACCACGCGGCCAGCGCGGCCACGGTGGTGATGCATGCGGTGGTCACTCAGACAAAGAGACAATCTTCCGCATTACTAGCTCATACTCTTTCGGGTACACCAGCTTTATTGCCTTCATGTGCTCGTCAAGCACCTGCATCAGATCGCCGAAAGGAACGGAGCTGGCAGCCGCCACAAAGTCGCTTTGCGGTTCCGCTGCTGTGGAGTATGCCGCCGCATAAGTCGCGGGCGGCAGTGCCTGGATCTGCGTTTCAGATGCGTGTGCTTCTTCCAGCTCGTCCCGCACAGTGCAGAGGGCGGCAAGTTTGTTGACGCTCTGCCAGCTGGTTTCCTCGCACTTGAGCTTGCGGATGTGCTCATTGATCTCGTCAATATCTATACCTGCCGCCCCCTTTCTTATGCGTTGCGCAAGATGTCAGCGGCCCGCTTGTAGGCGTCACGCTCTGCACCGGTGGCTTCCTGCATCATGTCCTCAATGTCGGAGATCATGCGCTCACGGCCATCCGTGCGGGAGTAGTGCCCGCGCACATAGTGACGGCTTCGGTTGGCGTAGCTGTTGCCCCGGTTGTAACCGTTTCCGGCATCATGGCCGAAAGTCCCGCGCATGTCAGCTTCCCACTCGCCTGTTCGGCTGTACTCGCCTCCCTCGCAGTAATCCTCGATGCGGTGGATGTCCAGAATGATGTCCACGATCTCACCGATCATCTCAACATCACCCGGGGAACGGTTCTTTTTGTCGGTCAGCTCCATGAGCTCGTCGCACATCTCATCCTTCAGATGATTCAGTTTATCCAGCATGACTTTATCTCCTTTCTTATGCTACCCGCTCAACGATCAAGTTGCTGTTTGCAATGCTGACCGCCTGCGTGCTGGTGTTTTTAACCGCCACGGTCACGCAGCAGCCGCGCGGAACCTCGATGAACGCGGCCACAAAAACGTTGAAGTAATTTTCGACTGCCGCCGGGGTAACAATGGCTGTCGCACTGGTCAGCGACTCACCGCCGACAGCCAGCGCCACGGAAACGGGTCCCACAGTGCCGCCGGTGGGAATGGCGACATTGCCGCCAAAACTTACCTTAAAGCGCGCTTTGCACTGATTCGTCAGACCCCGCATGGTCACAAGGCCGCTGCCCTCACGATGCACAATGCACGCAGGCGCGTTCACCGCGGTCTCGGTAAGGGAAAGGTTTTCACCCGCCGCCACGATGACGATGTTAGAATTAGAAAATTCGGCCATTTTATCGGCTCCTTTCATAGAAAAACGCCGGGACTTTTGCCCCGGCGCTCTGGTTTGCAAAATCAGCTCAGGGGCTGAACATTTTCCATTTTGGAAAAAGTTGCCGTGATTCAGTTATGCGCAGCTGCCGCAGCCGGTCCCACAGCCATAGTAAATGGCGTTGGGGTTGGGCACCTGATAGGCAGGCACGGGAGCTTTCTGCTGCAGAGTCCCAATGATCTGGTTGGTCTGCGCGTTCATCGCGGTGGTCAGGAACGCGCTCTGGCGATCCTGAGAAGCAGCCCGGCGCAGCTCGTTGTTCTCACTCTGCAGGGTGGCGATCTTATCGTTGGTCAGGAAGTCAAGCACCGCGCGGGTGTTGCTGTTCTGATTCTCGATGATGTCCCTGGTGTTGTTGTTCATGGCGTTCTGCGTTGCGCAGAAGCCCTGCTGCATCTGGTTCCGGGTGTCGCACTCCTGCGTGGCCAGATTGTAGTTGACTCCCTGGATCGCGGTCTGGGTCTTGCAGCAGCAGTCTGCCAGCTGTGTAGCCAGAGCATTCTGACCCTGCATCAGCGCAACGTTGGTGCCGTTGAAGCCCTGCTGCATGGCGTTGGTGACGCCGTTCAGGCCCTGCTGCACGCCGTTGAAACCCTGAAGCATCCCGGTGTTCATGGCATAGACGCCATCACACAGGCCGTTTTCCAGCCCGTTCAGTTTGTTCATGACGCTCTGGTTGTCGAAGCCGCGCTGCAGGTCTGCCTGTGTGACAGCGCTGGTCATATAAGGCGAAGCACCGCCCATTCCCATGCCGCCGCCCCAGCCAAAGCCGCCCATGCCGCCCCAGCCGAACATGCCGAAAATCAGGAAGAGGACGATCCAGCCCATCCAGTCGCCGCCCCATCCGTTGAAGCCGTTGCTGTAGCCATTGGCGGGCTGTACCGGCATGGTCAGAACCGTGCTATCAGAAGAAAGAGACATAGTTTTACTCCTTTACGTTAGATTTTGAAATTTATTCTAAATGCGGCCGCATTTTAGAATCCAAACATATTTTTCATGCCGTTGAGCATCGGCGCGATCTGCTGTGCCCTCTGCTGAATGGCGTTGAGCTGCTGCTGTGAGAGCTGGCCGGAGGTGAGCATCTGGTTTATCATCTCCTGCGGGTTCTTTCCCTGCATCTGGCCCATAAACTGCTGGAACTGCCCGCCAATGGGGTTCTGGGTCTGTCGGCCCATCGAATTATACAAGCTGCTGCTCATCGTTTAGCTCTCCTTTTCCAGTTCTGGTGCTTCCTGCTTCTCCAACGCCGCCAGCTTTGCGGCCAGCGCGTCAAACTCCTTGCGGGTGACATACTCCCCGCTTGCGGCTTGCGCGGCTGCAATCGACGCTTTGGGGCCGCTGGTGCGTTCCTTGTAGTCGTAGATGCGGAGCGGGAACGGTCTGCCGTCCTGCCCGACTTCTTTGATGTAAAAGGTATCGGAATCAGCATCCAGTAAAAGCACCCGGCTCCCGTTGGCGACCAGATAGCCCCGGGCTGCTGCTTCGCCCTGCACCCAGATAAAGCCGCTGTCAGTCGGTGCGGCCTGTCCCTGCATTGTCGGCATCATGACAGGCTGAGGTTGAAATTGCGCAGCTCGAAGTGTTTCGAGTTGCCCCTGCGGCTGTTGCGGGTAATACACTTGCGGGTATCCGTTATAGATCGGCATCGTTTTCCTCCTTGTACCAGTAGTAGATTGGGCATTCTGCGCCGCTGTCCCAGCTGTCCCACCATTCGCCGTCGATGACGGTCAGAACGTGGCCGGAGCAGCCCAGCACATACACACCGCGAGGGTACTCCCGGGCAAAATCCGCCACGGTGTAACAGGTGGTGCAATCCGCTTTTACCATGCGGCGCTTGAATCCGCGCTTTTGGAGGTATGCGCCCCATGTGCGGTTGGCGCTGGGCATATCGCCGAGGGCGTAGCCGGTGAGCGCCAACGCAATATACGTCTGCTCCCAGCTCCGGCCGGTGGCCGCAGCTACCGCCCGCACTGCGCAGTCCCCGACGCTGCTGCCGCGTGGGTTTGGGTTGAACCTGTGCCACATGGAGCGCCCCTCCCTTTGCGCCCAGTGTACTTTTTTAAACCGCCGGGAGAGACAACGAACGCACAACGAAGGACAAAAAAGAAAAGCGCCCACACAGCACAGGGCTGTATGGGCACTCAAGAATTTGCACGCAACGCGTATAAAATTTTCAAAAAAGTCTTGACAATTACATGCAATGCGTGTATAATAAAGACAGTAAAAGACACCACACAAACACATGGAGACATGGAGGTAACAATTATGAAAAAGCTCACTGCTGACGAGTTCGCAACCAAGGTTATGGCCACCGGTACCGAAATCGAGTACGACAACGGCGTTTGGATGATCTACGCACACCTCACCGATGATGGCGACGTCAAGACCTCTCATCTGGACGCTCGCGACCTGATGATCACTACAAGCATCGAACTCTCCGATGAAGAGGGCGATGCACTCATGAACGGCGATCTGGACGACGTTGAGAGACAGGCCGTCGTGGAAGACCTTTATCCGAAGTATCTTGAAACTCTGGAAGATATGGAGTAAAGAAAAGTCCCCCAGACGGCGTGCAAACGCCGACTAGGGGACTTTAGTGAAAGACACCTCACGTGGAGGCATACTATTATGCTACCACACGAAAGAAAGGAAGTCAACCATGTATACTACTGCTGAACTCTTTATTATGGCTGCCGACCCGGAAGCGTCCCGCGAGGCCTTCCTTAACAGTGTTACCCTCAGCATTCCGGACGATGCCGACGGGTGCGTAGACCTGGATGCTGAGAAGGCAAGATTGTCCACCATCTGGGACGTGGCGCATCTGTCTATGCGAGAGCTGGTGGCCCGCACTGGTCTGTCGCAGACCACTTTTGCAAAGCAGGCGGGCGTCCCGCTGCGCACCGTGCAGGACTGGTGCGGCGAAAAGCGTGCGTGCCCCACATACGTCCGCTTTTTGCTTGCGGAGCATTATAATCTTTTATAAAACAAAAAAATCCCCCGCTTTGCCTACAAAGTACCCCGCGTGGAACGCAGGGCTTCGGCAAAGAAGGGGATTTTTTTGTAAAATCAAGAGTGGAACCGCCCACAGGTGATGCCGCTCTCTACAAAGGCCGTAACCTTTCAAGCCTAAAGGCGTCTCCCGCATGGTACGCACTATAAGTAGGCGGGCGGGAGACTGGTCGGCGCCTATCTGGCAACCGCTTTTTTCATTCCCCGATCGGGCACGGGGCTGGCCTGCAGTGATAGTATACCACAAATCGTGCAAAAAGAAAAGCCAGCGGGTAAACGTTCTTCCGCTGGCTTCCTGTACACTATACCGTCACTGGGCGTACACCAGTACGGTGTCGCATGCATATAGTATATTACACATTCAACATTTTGTCAATGCTTTTCAGCCGGTAGCCTATCGCCGTCCGGCTGTAATGTGTCTGTGCTGCAATGTCCGGCAGCGGGAGCCGCTCAACGTACCGCAGTAAGGCTATCTTACGGTCTACCCTCCCAAGCGGTGCGCTTTTGATGGCAGCGGTCATCTGCTGTCGGTCAAGTCCTTGCAGCGCAGCGGGCAGCACTACACGAGCCGCCGCCACAGGTAGCACCGAGCCAGAAAGGCTGCGGCAGCTGTCCGGCGTTGCGCACCATATTGCCAAGCACGGCGAAATGGTGACGTTTTGTCACCATTTTCGTGATGTCACGAAATTGCTCTTGTGCGGCGTACATTTTGTTGACGTCAACAAAATGCTCGTATGTAGTGCTTGCCATGATATCCTCCTTACTTTCCGATCGCTGGCTTTTTCTCCGCCAGTGCCTTCTTCATCAGGCTGACGGCCTTTTCAATGACGGCGTCCAGCACCTCGTCCGTGATGATGGGCTTCATCCAGTCCGGCAGCGCGCCCCGCAGCATGGCAAAGACCTGCGCCTTTTTCTTGGCGCCCTGACCGCTGCCCATGATGCTATCCTCGGCAATGGTCACGAGCTCCAGCGCCCAGTCCTTGACGTACTGCTTGTAGCCCAGCCGGATGGCACCAACGGCCAGCGCGGCAAAGCCAATGAACATCAGTACCAGTGCGATGGGTGCGGGGACAAAGTTAAAGATTGCTTCCATGATTTGTTACTCCTTTCAGCAGGTAGTTGTTAATATCGGATTTGCTTTTTTGCATACCTTCGCGGTTATTGCCGGAAAGTTGCGCATCCAGAAGGTTTTGTACGCCAACAAGGACGAGACGCATTTCTTCATCGATGCCGTCAAAGCGGCGCAAGTCTCTTGCAAGGGCCTGTGCGTGCTGAAGCTGTCCCTGTTCCAGCACGCCAAGTCTTTTTTCGAGCGTATCCATTCGCTTGTTCTGCGCATCGTCAGGGGCTTTTGCCTTTTTGATGTACTTGTGGATAATTTCCAGCACCTTGTCGATGGTGATAGCAGCAGCGCATAGGCTGCCCAGGATGCCCAGCACCCACAGCAAAGCTTCTTTTTCGGTCATTTGCCCTCCCGGAGACGGGTCAGACCCTTCTTGCGGATGATACGGGGGTAGTTGAGGGTGGTCACGTTGAGGTCTACGTTGCCGGAGATGCCCGGCACAGCACCCTTGCTGGTGTGCTGGTGAGCATAGTAGTTAAACGTCACGTTGGGCGTCTTGCCGGTGTAGTCGGCAAGCCAGACGTCCCACCGAGAGGACAGCCGAGCCATGTCCAGCTCGTACTTGTAACCGGTGTAGGTGTACAGCTGGGCGTAAAAGCCCATTTTCTCAACCTGTTCCAGCGCGTAGGCGGTGAGGTTTGTGAGGTCAATAGTGCTCATGGGCTTGAGCTTGTTGTCCTCCACGTCCACCGCTACCGGAAGGGTCAGCTCCTTACCGCACACCGCTTGCCGCAGCAGGGCAAGCTCTGCATCGGCCATAGCCTCGCTGGTGGCGTAGGTGTAGTAGTAGACGCCAACGTCCAGCCCTGCCGCTTTGGCGTTGTGGTAGTTGGTCTCAAAGGTGGGGTCGATGTACAAACCGTCCGCCCGCTTGGAGAGCTTGCGGTTGGTGCTCACCGTCTTGAGCATGACGCCCTTGTAGCCAGCCGCTGCTACCTGCGCCCAGTCGATCGCACCCTGATAGCGGCTCACGTCGATGTACCGGTATGGCGGGTTGCCCTTCCAGCCGGTGAAGGTCTCCTCAACGGGGGTCTCTCTGGGCGTTTCCGGCGCAGGCCTTTCGCTGTCCCAGCCAAAAAGCGCCTTCACCAGTCCCGCCAGAAATTCCAAAAGTTTTTCCATCGCTTTACTCCTCCTGCACGATCTCCTCAAAGCCGCTCTTGATGAGCAGTGCCTTGACCTTCTCCTTCAGCAGGCGCGGGCAGCGCTCATACAGTGCCTTTGCCTCCTCGGTGGTCTCTGCGCTCATGATCTCCTGTGCCCATAACATTGCCATCATAAATACCAACCTTTCTAATTTTTGTGCGATTTTATGCATAAACAATCTCGCTCATTTCAAGCAAGCACTGTTTCAACATTTCGTTTTCTTTTTGCAGCGCTGCCACCGTCTCCGGCAGCTTCTCCCGGGCTTCGGCCTTTTTGCGCTCTTCCTCCTGCGCGGCCAGCTCTTCGGCGGTGTAGCGGATGTACCTCTGGATGGGCACTTTTTCAACCCATTCCTCCTGCGCCTGCACGCCGGGGCGGTCAACGACCTTCCGCACATCCCTGCCGCCGTTGGGGTACTCGGCCACGGTCTCGTAGTGGCTCACTTCCTCCACACCTTCCACAGCCGGGTGCTCAACTGGTTCGGTGTCGTACACCAGATACCCAAGTGTCAGGTCAGGGGTCTCAATGGCTGCGCCGTTCTCGTCAAGAATCTTCATGGCGTTTTACTCCTTTCTCAGGCTTTGCGCTGCCAGTAGTGCACATAGTAGGCGGCGGGCTGCACGGTGCTACTGCGGCCGTAAATAGCGTTGGATCTGGAGGCATTAAAATCAATGTAGTATCCCCTTCCTCCCGAGCCGCTAGAGGAGCAATAGCCCATATTGTAGCCATTCCCTGAATAGCTTAAAGCACCATTCTTTCTATCTGGTGAAGAGCTGTAACCGCTTGCAAATTCGCCTGTGCTGCCCGTGATATTCGGCAGTCCGGCTTCCGCAGTGGTTCCGGCCGCGTGGGTGCTGGACGCGCCCATCAGCACACGATCCGGTGCGATCTCTTCCCAGGTACCTCCAAACAAGGCGGCGGGGCTGGTGTCGCCCACCATCGAGATCACGATACCAACGGGGTAAGGATCCGGGGCAGTACCGCCCGCCAGATGCAGCGTTCCGTCCGCGTCAGCCGTGAAGTCCTCACTCAGCTTGACACCGCCCAGCGTGGTGGTGGTAGCGGCGGGGAGAGTGTATTCCTGAGCATCGGCGCTCAGCATTCCATCTTCGGTCACAGAAAGCCCATTGCCCACCTTGATCCCGCCAAGTGTTGTGGATGTAGCCGGTCGAATATTCAGATTCTTTAGCGCTTCACCCACGGCCTTTGCGTCAGCTGGGGCATTTTCTACCGTTAGCGTCTTATCGGTGCTTACGGTGGCGGCGGCACGATCGGCGGCATCTTCTGCTTTTTTCTGTGCAGCCTCCGCTCCGGTCTGGTGTTCCTGCGCAGCAGTTGCAGACGCTTTCGCATTTTTTTCGCTCTCCGCAGCATTTGACGCACTGCCCGCGGCAGCAGTAGCTTCCCGAACGGCCGTTCCGGCAGCATCTTGTGCAGTAGACACAGATCTCGATATCTCATCGAGTGCTTCACCCTGCTTTTTGCTTAACTCCTGCAGGGATTCTGCTTTCTTTTCACCAATCGCGGAAAGCGCACCACTTTTTTCAGTGTTGATCTCGTCCGTCGCTTCAGATTTCGCCGCATTGATTGCAGATACAGCCGTGTCTTTGGCTGCTTCTGTGTCCTGACTTGCCTTCTTTGCTTCCGCCGCGCTGGAAGCCGCTTCATTAGCTTTTTGGGTAGCCGTTGTGGAAAACTGCTCCACATACTCCATCCCTTGCGCAATGTCTTCGCGGACCTCCACGCCGAGAACGGCTTTTCGGATGCCTTTGATGATCTCCTCAAATGTTTTCGTCACAAACGTTTCACCTCCGTCCGTTCTGTATAAATCGTGTCTTTCTCAAAGTTGAATGTGTCCCACAGCCAGTCATTGCCGAGATAAGCAGTAAGATTGTACTTATACGGGTTGCATTCTGCCGTAATCGTGACCGAAGATTTGTATTTTTCCCTCATGACGGACACAGTTGTGTAACCGCGCCAGAAGTAGGCATCGCTCTTGAATCGGAACCACACCCATTGACCATGCAGGAGCTTTTCAAGCTCTTTCCGGAGGCTGTCACATTGAGACGTCGGGCGGAAGCAGGAAAGTTTGATCGTGATTTTGCGCTTTTTGAAGTGCAGCTTGCCGTCAATAGACTTGCTGAGATCCAGAGGCCGCCCTCCACCCGGCACGCTGACGAGCATAGAGATGGGCTCCGCTTTTCCGATTTGCGGATACGTCTTGTCGAAAAGAAGCCCAAACCGCTGCAGCATCGATACCGTGTTTTCGCCGGCAAGCAAAATGAGATCTTCAAACCCTTTTTGCGCCGCGGCCGCTTCTATTGCTTTGTAATCCATTTGCGTCCCTCCTTAAGGAACGCAGACGGCCGCAATTTCGACCGAAGCGTACTGCTCTTTCGGTGTCATCTCAACTGTAAACTGCCCCTCATATTTTGTTTCTGGCGCGTCCGACCGGTAAAACGTGAGCCATTGCCCCTGCAAATCAGTCTCCATCTGGCTGCGAAGATCCTCCCACTGCGATTTTGGACGGAAGCACATGAAACGCATAGACACTTTTCTCTGCTTAAAATGAACCTTGCTATCCACGGCTTGCGTAAAATCAAGCACAATGTCATACCCGGGCGGGTACTCCTGCTTTCCTTCCACGTCCGGAGCGTTTACGCTGAAGCCGTCTTTTTCGAGAATTAAACCGTATTCGGTCAGAAGAGACTTATACTCATCTCCCATTTGGACATAGAATTTCGGTATCTTATCGGAATTGGCAGCAACCTTTTCCAGCGCTTTGTAATCGATCATTTTCGGCTCTCCTCCGTTTTTTCGGCGGGGCTATAAGTCAGCGTCTTTCCGTCCCACACATAGTCCGCACCGCCGTTGGCAGTCTCCGGAAATTCATCAAAAAGCACTTCGTTGAACGGCAGCGGGTTTGGAATCACGCTTTCATGCGCCCACCCGCCCTCATAAAGCCTGCCGTCCGAGCAAATTTTACACTTAAACTTGTAACCGTCTTTTTTCATAAGCCCTCACATAAAGCCGTATAGCTCTATCGGCATACACACAGAATCATTTCCAGTCCATCCGTCATTTACCGGCGACTCCAGATTGATAAAAGTTGCCGCTGTGCCAATGCCTGTGGTATAGAAAGACGTGCGTTCCTTCCCGGATCCGAATATAATGCCAGAGGTTTTTACCGTGACATCTCTGCGATGGACTGTGTTCCACGGGTACACCATCGAGTAAGTTTTGCCATTGACCGGAAGCACTACTGACACAGGGCCTGCACCGCCTCCGCTCGCAAACCAGGTCGAGCCTTTTTTGCTTTCAAAGGTGATAAGCACCGCAGAATAGCTGCTCAGGTCAAGTGTAAGAGTGGTCGCCGAAAAAGAATCCAGCTTTCCCCACGCATAGATGGGCTTTTGATTTTTGATCCCGTGGAAAGTGATGCTGCCGCTGTTGATGGTGCAGCTGCCAGAGCCGTCTGTGATAGAAATTCCGTCTGCGGTGATGACAACCTTTTTTGCTGCAAGTGTCTCGTGCCCAATGGTCAAGCCATGACTCGGGTCAAAATCGATAAAGTTTGTAGCCGTTTTGGCAGCATCAGAAACCGCCGCGTCATTGGTCTTCTTGTAGTCATTCAGGTCTTTCAGCAGCTTTTCGGACGAGTTTGCGCTTGTGCTGGCTTGCTCTTCCAGAGCGTTTGTCCGACCGAGATTTGCGACCTGCCGGTCAGTCAGCGTCCGCCGGGTCATGCCGAAGGAATACTCTTTTTTATCCGGATGGTCGAACGGTTCCACGAGCTTTGTGCACAGCATGATTGCATCCACACTGTGCGGGGCACTGATAATATGGGCATAGCTGGCAAAAGTGAGTCGGTCGAGGTCGCTGTCACCCTTCTTGGTGTAACCTGCGTCTACCAGATCCACCGCCTTGATGGTGTAGCTTGTCACCATCGCGTAGTTTTGCTGCAAGTCCTGTACACCGGATGCAAAGGTATCGTCGGCACTGTCCGTATCCTGCTCCCTGATCTTTGCCACAATGCCAAACTTTTCAGCAGCGGCATCATTCTGGATCCATCCTTCATTGAGATTGTAGGAGTACCCAGAGGCAGGGAGATATTTTTTAATCGTGGCATCGTTTGTTCCCATAATACCCCAGCGTTCCTCGTGCTTATCCTGAGACGTGTCATGCCACCACATAAGTTTGTAGTACCACTTCGAGGTATCCACAGTATGCTTGTTTCCGATAGGGTAAATGCGGGTGAAGAGGTCGTTTGTGTCCGTTTTTTCGGTGATATCCAGCAAGCTCACGCCGTACCGAATTTCCTGATTGATCAGACGTTGTGCCTCCACCGCCTGATCGCAATAATTCAGCACGTTGTTGCCCGTTTTAGCGTTGAACGTGCAGTAGGCATATCCGCCGAAAGTCTTCAGCACCATCTTGTCGATGATGTCCCAAATGCTTCCGTAGTCTTCACCAACGCCGTACTTGTCCGCGTCGCCAAAATCTACGACAAGATCGCCAAGCGCAGCTGTAATGGTCCCCAGCTCAAACCACTTCATTTTTGCAGTGACTTGGCTGTTGTGCGCATCCACAAGGTGCTGCAGAAATTGTTTCATCGTCCCTTTGTAGTTAAAGGGCGTGATGCAGCTGTCGTTGAAGTAGCTTAGAGCTCCCTCGCAGTAGATCACGCGGCGGTTGTACCAGTCTGCTTCATGGTTAAGGATGCGCCCGCGCCAGATTTCTTTTCCGTCCTGCTTCACCACTACGACGGTGGACATTTTCTGCAAGTTTTCGTACTGCGGATGATCACGCGGCATGGTAAAAGTAAGGCTGCCGCCTTTGCTCACCTCTCGAGTAAGTTTTGGCGACAGCACAAGTGCGCGCACATTACCGGGTTGATAAATCAGCAGCTCATTTACAGGGTCTCCGTTCGGGTACCCATAAATCTCGTACATCAGTTACCCCTTTCTGCCAAAACAGCCAGCTGCCCAAGCTGTGCATCCATGCCGGGCGCAATTTTGCCAACCAGCGTACCATCATCCAGCACGATCTGCTGGTTTGCGACGTCCGGGAGATACTGCTGCACAACATCGGTCAGTTTTGCCAGCTGCTCCTGCATTTTGGTCTGATATCCAAGCACTGCAGAATTGTTTGGATTGAACGTAAACGGATCCGTGCGGTAGTCGTAGCCTGCAAAAGCACGCTCGTTTCCGTACCAGTAAGCGTCCTGCAGATCTTTATAGGGGAGCTTACTCGGGGATTCCTTCTTTTCGTTTTTCTTGCGCCCAAAAATTGCCCAAAGCGCTGCGCCGAGCGCCACAACGCCCGCCACAATTGCGATAATTGCGGCAACTTCTGGATTGCTCATAATCAGACTGCCGATCTGGGTGAAGACGCCTCCAAGCCCCTCTGCGATCCCGCCAAAACTGCCGAGGCTGGATGCAAGACCTGCGATTCCTTCACCTGTGCTTGTTACAAGCCCACCCATGGACGTTCCAATTTTTGTTAGAACGCCGATGATCTGGGAGCCGTTGGATTTCACTTCTCCGGTCAGAGCCTTAAAAACCTCTCCAAAAGCCTTTACTTCTGTGCTTGCGCCGTCGGCGGATGTAACGATTCCGTTTCCAAAAAGCTGCTTGAGCGTCTCGAACGCTTTGCTCAGGCCTCCTCCGGAGTAGGCTTCATTGATGGCTTCCAGAGCGTCGTTTGCCCACTTCGAGATCGTCTCTCGCTGCCCCTGCGACACCTCGCCCCAGATGAGATTCACGAAATCCAGTCCGAGGTTGCCCCAGTCGCCGTTCTTAGCATCGGAGATAAAGCTCTTGAACAGTCCAAAGACACCCTTGTTTAGCTGACCGGAAGCGCCGTTCAGGTATCCGTCAATGCGGCTCTGCGTGCCCTTGACGCTTTTGTCAATAGCCGTTGACGTCTCGTTTGCCTTATCTTCGATTCCGTCGATGTAGGTGATGATTTTCTGGTAGGTCTCCGCTCCGTTCTCGCCGATGCGCTGACCGGTCTCTGTTACGGTCTTCTTGATATGCTCGCTGCCGTCTGCGTACTTTTCCACCGCTTGCTGCACTTTTGTGGTGATGCCGTTAAAGGTGGTTTCTGAGACGTTGGTCGAGGTGCCCAGCAGCTTTTTTGACATGTCGTCATATGTCTTCGTGACCTTTGTGACCGTTCCGTTGACTTTGGTCTCAACCTGCTTAAAGGTCGTGGCAACGCCGTTTACCATCTCCTTGCCGGTCGTGGTGGTGGTCTCAGTGATGCGGTCTTTGATTTTGCCCGCGCTGTCCTTGACCTTTTCCTGCAAGGTCTCCACACTGGTGGTCACGGAACCCAGCGCGTTCATGGCGCTTGTCGTGACGGTGTTGGACACCGACGCAATGACGGTCTCGGCGGTGGATTTAGTTCCGCTCTTTTTTTTGGTGGTTTCGGTAGGGCTTGTGGTGATGGAGCTGCCGCCGTTTCCGGCTGTTGCCGCAAGTTCCGCCTGACGCTCCGACCAGCTCTTGTTGCTGATGCCGACACCGTTCAGCGCATTCTGCCGTAAACGGTTACGGTTACTCTTCCGGTTATTTGCATCCGCGTACTCTTCGTAGGTATCGAAGTCTGCTGTGGCGGCTTTTCCGAGAAAACGGTTGAGCTTATAGCTCAGCTGATCCAGCCATGTGGTGGCTTTGCTCGCGAAGTCCTTGAAAGCGTTTTTTGCCGTGTTAATAGGTTCCGTCAGGCCGGTGATCGCGCCTGCGAGACCAATCCAGCCGTCCGTTTTGTAGGCTTCCTGCGCCTTTACGATCAGATCGTTCAGATTGCCGATTACAACGCCGATGCCGCTGGATAAATCGCCGGTCAGCAATCCAGCCAGCTGGCTCACGTTATCCTTCAAGGTAGACACGCGGCCATTCATGGTCTGGCTTTGGGTGTCCATGCTGCTGTAGTAACGCCCGCCCTCTTCGGATGCGGCCTGCAGGGCCTGCGTCAGCAGATCATAACTGATTGTCATGTTCTGCACTTCGGCGGTGGACTTGCCTGTGTAGTCGGCCAGAATGCCGTAGACGTTGATGCCTGCATAAGCAAACTGCTTGATATCCACAGCTGTTGCCTTGCCGGTGTTGGCGATCTGCTGCAGGTTCTGTGCCATGCGGTTCAGCTCGTCGTTGCCGCCACCGGTCGCAGAGACCGCATCGCCTAGCGCCATGATGGTATTGCGGGCATAGGAAGCGTTCTCGCCCGCAGAGATCAGGTACTGGTTTGCCTGTGTCAGGCTCGCCACGTCAAAGGGGGTTTTTGCCGCGTCTTCCTGGATTTGGCTCATGACCTGCTGCGCCGCTTCCGCGCTGCCCAGCATATTGGTAAAGCCGGTGGTGTATTTTTCGATCTGGGCGTTGTACTCGATGCCGGAAGAGATGAACCCCTCTGCGGCACTGAGTGCAGCGGAACCGAGCTTTGAGAAAACGCTCGCCATGACCGTGCCCTGTGCAATGGCACCGGCCAGAGACTTGCCGGATGCCTTATCCGTGGAGTTTGCAAAGCCCTCCATGCCGTTGTTTGCGGCTTTCAGCGCGGTCGTGGTTGCCCTGAGCTGTGCTTCTGCCTGCGCCAACATGGTCTTGAGGTTTTTGGTCTCAGAGGACGCTTTGCCGGTCTTGCCCACCGATTCGTTGTAACGTCTGGTCAGCTCCACTACGGCCTTTGCGGCCTTGCTGTACTCTCCTGACAGCGAAGAAACGGTCTTTTTTGTCTCGGATTGCGCATTTTGGATGCCCTGCCGGTAGGCGCTGTCGTCCAGCCCGAGGGTGGCGCTCAATTCAAAAAGTTTCAGGTTTCATCACCCCCGTTCAAACCATTTTTAATGCGTGCTATCACTTCATCAGCGGACGGCTGCTGTGGCTGTGGGCGGTTTTCCACAAGGCTTTCCACCCGGTCATACCAGCGTTCAGACATGCCTGCAAAACTCGCCAGAGCGTCCGTCATGTACGCCTGATAGCTGAGTGCAAGCCGCTCCTTCCGCGACGCAATGATGCAATGCTGCATAATGTACGGCTTACCGATCAAGTGCAGCATATCCAGCCGGATGGTGGAGGTTAAGCGCCGATATCCGTCTGCGCCAGCTTCACCAACGATGACAAAAAATCCAGCACGTCCTTATCCTCCACGGTAGCGGTAATGACGCGCATAGTCTTGAACGGGGTCATGGCCTCGGGCTTGCCGTCCTCGTCCACATCCGGCTCATACAGCAGGGGAAGCAGCTTTGCCGTAGTCTCTGCGTTGTCGAACAGCAGAGCCTTGCACATGGCCTTGATGTTCTTCTTGGCCTGTGCGGATTTCTTCTGCTCCAGCTCTTCCTTGGTCTCCTTGCCGGTCAGCACAGGCATGACCTTTCGCAGTTCCGCGACCTTGGATTTCTCCAAAAGGTCGGAAACCGCGTCTGCAATCAGCCAGCAGCGGCGCAGAAATTCGGTTTCGTCCATCTGGTTCAAGGTTTTCATACGCTGTCCTCCTTATGCTGCGGCCTTGGGGCTGTAGTACCATTCCATAGGCACGGTGTCGTCGCCCATCCGGGGGCAGCCGGTCAGAGTGATGGACAAATTGCCCTTGCCTTTGTCGGTTGTCTTGAGGGACAGACCGCCGGTGGAGAGTGCATTCATCAGCTTGACGGCCACAAAGCCGCCGTCGATGGTATCGCCAACCCACCAGATGTCCTTGAAATCACCGGTGCTTGCTGTCGGGTCCAGCGTCATGCGGGGAGTGACCTTCTTTTCACTCACATCCGCTGCGCCCAGTGCCAGCTTGATAACATCCGTTGTGACGTTCAAGGCTGTAAAGGCCAGCGTGCAGTCGTAGTCCTCGATCTGCATCAGCTCTGCGGTGTTTTTCTGGCAGTTGTCCACATCATCGCCAAGGTCGGTGATGTTGGGCTTGCACTCTGCCGTCACGCCGCCGGAGGTAGCACAGATGATGTCCGCATCCTGGATCTCGGTCGTGCCGGACGGGTCGAACTTGCTCAGCACGACACCGGCATTGATCTGCATAGACTTGAATGCCTCTGCGCTGATCTTGGTAAATTTTCTTGCCATATTGCTCCTTACTCGCAAAATTGCGCGATTTCAAAATTGAGATATTCGCACAGATACCCTTCAGGCGGGTTGTCGATGGGCTGTGCCCACGGGATGCCTTTTTGCAAAAGAATAGCGCCGCCCTCGCAGAAAAGCGTCGTGCTGTCCTCGAGGGCCGCGCTGATCGTATCCTCGGTTTGCAGGATGGGGGCTCTGCCGCCCTTGCTCGGGTACCACAGCCGGGCGTGGAAGGTGCTGGACTCGTTCCACCCGCCGGGGATGGTGGGCTTGTAGGTCAGGTACGGCAGGGAAGCGGCAGGCGGGATGTTATCTTCCAGATAGCCCGGGATGCCAAAGCCGTTGAAAAACGCGTTCAGTGCCCGGTTGATGCTCTCAGACGGTCCCATCACGGCAGCACCGCCTTTTTGCACTTGACGGCCCGCAGTCCCATGCCGGATTCTGCCGGGGCGTTGCCCTCATCGGCTGCGCTCGTCACCTGAAAGGTCTGCCCGCCGTCCACCCGCTTGATGTAATCCGGGAAAGCCAGCGGCACGCCTGTGCCCACAAGAAGCGTGTAAGTAGATGCCGTGTCTGCCTGCTCTGCCACCTGTGCTTCCACGGTGGTGTCGTGGCGCTCCACGGCTTCAAACTCGGGGCCGTCCTGCCAGCCGGACACAAAGCCGCCCACGCCGTCCGGCTCATAGCTGCGGGTCTGAAAGCGGTATTTTTTGGTAAAGCCCTGCATCACGGTGGATGCAGTGAACGGGTTGACCATGTCACATCTTCCTCCAACGATTGATCTCGGATTTATAGCGGGTCTTGCCGTCTGCGGGCAGGCCGTCCGTGCCTGTAGCCATCGTGCCAGACCACCCTGCAAAGGACTGGGACACATACACGCCGCCGGCCGGGAGCGCCTTGTCGTATGCGTCGATTTTTTCAGCCAGCGCCACAAAGTCAGGCGGCACGCGCATGGGCTGCACCGTCCCGGTGAAGGTCTCGGCGGTCAAATCGCCGTCCCCGGCCTTGTGTACGCCATCGTTGAAGATGGATCCGCACACGAGGAAATACTGTCCCGGGACTACCCCGGCGGGAACGGTATCCGGTTCAAAGGCAAACTCTCCCGCAACGGGGTCGTCCGCCCGGTCAAAGAAATTGTGCGTGTAAACGCAAAGCTCAGGGACGGTCATTGGATGCCTCCTCCTCAAAAAGGGCGATTACTCGCCCGGGGTGATAGTCTGGACAGAGATGCCGTCCAGGTACTCAGCGAACAGGGTCACACCGGTGATGGCGAAGCTCTCAGAGACGGCGGTGGTGTAGTTGCCCTGGGTGTGGAAGCCGATCAGGTTGCTGGCCTCGCCTGCGGTGGTGTACACCAGCCCAGCCTTGGCGTAGTCGCTGTCGGAGGGGTCAACGTAGTACATCACGATGTTGTCCACGGGGGTGGCAATGACCTTGCCCTTTGCGATCTCGCCGTCAGACAGCAGGAAGATGGTGTTGTAGCCCATGAAATCCTTGATGTACTGGAAGCCGTACTGGTTCTGGATGGTGATCGGGGCGGTGCCCAGGTACTCCGCCACGTCCAGGACGTTGGCAAAGCCCACAACGCCGGTGACGGTGCGGTGCATGTTCTTGAACTTGTTCTCCACGCTGCCCTTTGCCATGGCCAGAGCCATCTGAAAGGTCTTGGGGGTGCCCTTCAGGCTGCCGGTGTTCAGGTACTTGTAGAACTTGTCCGTGACCTTTGCGGTCAGGTCGAACAGAAACTCGTCGTCGGTCTTCTGCACGGCCACATCATAGCCATAGTTCTGGATTGCCTCCAGGGAGACGGCCTTGGCGTACTTTTCGATTGTGATCTTGCCGTAGTCCTTCTCCTTGACGGTGTACTGGCTGTAGGGGATCTCCTCGCCCTCTGCCACGGTGCCGCTCTGCAGGGTGCCCTGGGCGTACTTGCTCTTCAGCACGGTGCCGGGCTGCATCCGAATGGGGCGCATGATGCCCATGATCTCCCGCAGGTGCTCCCAGTTGCGCTGGAAGCGTGTCACAAAGTCGATTTCCCGGGGGTTGACGGTAATCTCGGTAGTGGTGATCAGATTGGTCTTCGCTGCCATGTGTTAGTCCTTTCCGCCGCCTGTAAACAGGTCGGCATTTGCAGCAATCGCGGCCTGGCGCTCGCCAGCGTCCTTGATTGCAAAAATTTGGTCTTTGGTCATTTTGGAGCCGGTGTTGGTGGGCGGGGTGTCCACATTTGCGCCGGTGGTGGTCGTAGTGCCTACGAAGTCGCTCCAATCAGCTTTCAGGCTGTCGGCGTGCTTCTTGGCGTCCTTAACCTCGCCCTTATCGTCCAGCTCCAGCTTGTCGATATCCTCGCCGGACAGCCGCACGACCCGATCTGCATACTTGTCCAGAACCCCTGCGGCTTTCAGCAGCTCCCGGAACTTGGCTTCCTTGGCTGCGTGGGTGTCCTTCTTGGTCTGCTGGGCCTTGTAGTCGGTCAGCGCCTTTTCAGCGGCTTCCTTGCCGCCGTTGGCTGCGTCGCGGTCTTTTTCGGCTTTGGCGAGGGCTGCGTTTTTTTCATCGAGCTGGTTCTGCAAAGTGTCCGTTTCCTCATGCAGCACGTCCAGAATTTTCTTGAGCTTGCCGCTGGTGTCTGTCGTTTCATCTTCCAGAATCGCCCGGAGAGTTTTGCGTTCGAGTGCCATGTGATAGTCCTTTCTGCCCTTGCTCGGGCTGCCATGCTTGGCAATAAGGTTTAATTTGCCGGACGTGCTGCCGGTGTGGTGCCGCTTGTGGGGCTTGAACCCACGGCCCCCGGATTAAAAGTCCGGTGCTCTGCCAGACTGAGCTAAAACGGCATAAAAAAGCGGCTGACGCTGTGCGCCAACCGCTGAGTATTAAATTGATTTCTGAGAATCTACCACAATAACGCGTGTTCCTTTTCCGTATGCATTATCGCAGAGTTCCTGAAGATGTTCTTTTGCTTTCTGCATTTCAACAAAAAGAATCCGTTCTTTTGTCTCCTGCAGGTAATATGGAGAAAGGTCAACGCGTGGGTCGCTATTTTGTTCAAACATTTCTTGAAGTTTTTTGAGGTCTTCAAACGTACATCCTTCAACCATAGCGGTGTAAACAATGTTATCCATGTTTTTTATCCACCCTTTCAAAAAGCTCGTCCAACGCTTCTTTTGCAAACTTTTCTTCTTTTGCGGCTGCAATCTCCGCAAATTTGTTCATTGTATGAAGATATGCACTCACAATTTCCAATTCTTCCTTTGAAAGGTGCTCTCTAAGAACCTTATCCACTTTTACGGCAACTTTATAGGTTTCTTCATCGTCATAGTCGTAAATGCTCATGTTTAAGCCTCCTTGTTTCCTTCCTCCACAGCGATCTGCCGCAGTTCGTCAATATGTTTTTCCACCGCCGGGCGGAGGAACGGACGGGGGGCCATGCCCCGGGTAAAGTGCCACTTACCGTTGAAGTCTTTCCAGACCCACGGCGTTTTTCTTCCGTTGCCTTTCTCGGCAAAAATGCCCGTGCCAAGCTCAACGTAGACGCTGTAAAAGAGGTTCGACCCGATGGTCACGGTCTTTTTTGCAAGGTCTACGGCATAGGTCAGGCTCTGCTTGAGCGCGCCGCCCACGTAGCCCTCAATGCCCGTGCTGTCTGCCGTGCCGGTGGGCACAAGCAGCTGGGCGTAGTCCTGCACCTTCATACCCCAGATGGTCAGCACCCGCTCCGCCCATGAGTCCAGAGCTTCATGCAGCTGCGGGGTGTTGTCGGTGAATTTGATGTCGTAGTTAAAGTTCACGGCTTATCCCTCGGTTCTCGCTTTTTCTTTAAGATGCGACCGCACTCAGGGCAGAAATTCAGCGGCCCGGCCCGGTGAGTAATAGCACCTCGCACGCCCATGTGTTTCCGGTGCTTTTTGGTGATGAGGCTTACTTGGTAGGTGGTATATAAATCAGGATCATCTTTTGGCTCGTGTTCTTTCCACCACTTGAGCCGCTCGCAAAATTTGCAAGGCTTCTTCTCATTCATGCTTTGCAGCCTCCTTTCTGCGTTTTCTCTCTTCCGCCCACCACATTTGCTCTTTCTCTTTGCCGCCCTTGGATTTATACCACTCGGTGTAATCCATGACGGGGGCGGTCTCTTTAGTCACATTGTCCCTCTGCATGGCGTTCTGCAGGGGGTACTTGCCCAGCGCAGAGGACAACACACAGCGGCAGTGGTAGACCATTTCCGGCGCTGCGTTGGGGTCACCGGGGTGCTGTATCTCGTAGCCCATGACCTTAAACGGCTCGTCAAGGTCGGCGGTCTGCTGATCGAGCAAGCGGTGCATCTCACGGGTGCGGTAGTCGTGGGTGGAGTTCCACCGCTTTTTGACCTCGATGCCCAGAGCCTGGGCGTTGTGCATCTGCTGCAATGCCCCGGCGTTCTGGGCGCTGGTAAGGGCTGTGATGGCGTTGTTCATGGCCCAGTGGATCTCTGTGTCTGCCATACCGTTGACGGCCTGCACGGCGATGTCATGGACGCTCTTGCCCTGCACGATGCCCTGCATAACGTAGCGATTGAATACCCGGGCGTCATAGGTGCGGTTGCTCTCGCTCTTGATGCGCTTGTTGGGCACCATGCGGGGGTTCTCCTTCAGCAGCAGTTTGACTGCCTCAGTGTTGTACAGGGTCAGCCCGAACGTCACGCCTGCGGCCTGTTCCAGCTCGTAAAAAGCCCAGTTTGCGCCAAAGGAAAAGATGTTGTATTGTTCATCCCGGGCAAGCTTGTAAGCCGTCTCTTGGGCTGTGGTGCAGGTCTGCGTGATGTTGTCCAGCTTGACGTGCATTAAATCGGACTGAAAGACCTGATTTTGCAGCCAGATGCGGTAATCATCCTCGGTGATCTCGCCTGCATCCAGCTGCGCCCGCTTGCGCTCGTCCAGCGCTTTGTACTTTGCCAGAAAATCGGTCAGCTGCTCGGTCATTTCCCGGCGGGCGGTGCCGTATATCCGCAAAATGCGGCGGCGCAGCCTGTTCAGCTGCCGGGTGGAGATGCGGTCAAGGTCGGTCATCGTTTTTCTCCGCTGGCTCCCATTTGATGTTTCCGAGCTCGTCAACTCCGACCGCCCGGACTTTTGGCGGATTATAATCTATCGTGGTCGGCTGCATCAGTTCAACTGCATTTGCAAACCGTTCCAAAAGCTTGCGGTCATTTTCGTCCAGTTCAATGACAAACTTGCCGATGATGTTTTCAGCCATTGTCGTCATCCTCCTCGTCATCGTCCACGGTCTCCCGCTTTGCGCTCTCTGCCATCAGCGCGGCCTTGGCCTGCTCCTTTTGCTCCGGGGTCAGGTTGGGCAGCAGGTCAATGGCCATTTCATCGCCGATGATGGTCGCTTCAGAAATCACCATTTCGACCTGCTCAGCTGTGTTTGTGATCTTGCTGCGGTTGAATGTCGGCATAGCGTTGTCAAAGCCAGCCAGTGCGCAAATCTGCCGTATAAACGGCTTGATCTGCGCCTCAAAGTCGTCCGCGTTCTGGTTCAGGGGTTCATAGGCCGCGTCCAGATGATCGTTGGTGCTGTCTGCGCTTACACAGTGCACGTCCAGCCCGCCAAAATCTTCATACACACGGGTGTGCAGCAGTTCCAGCAGCGCTTGCCGGGCCGTCACAGGGATCTCGGTGGTGTAGGGGGTGATCTTGCCGCCCTCGCTGGTGTCTGCACCTGCAATGTGGTAAAGGTTTAGCTTGACAAGGAACTCCTGCAACTCATCATTGGTCATGCCGTTGAAGTTCTCGCACAGCCAGTAGATCTGCGAAAAGTCCTGCAGGTCATTGCAGAAGCCGGACATCACCAGATCGGTGTTGTCAATGTAGGCTTTCAGCCCCACAAGGGTGCTCTGGTGCAGGTCGGAGCCCCACAGCGGCACAATTGGAAGAACGCTGTAGTTTTCGCCCTCCACGCTTTCCAGCCCGCCGCCGGGTGTGGTGACGGTCACGCTCTTGTATGCCTGCTTCGGGGTTGTCTCCTGCATCGTGCTGCCGATTTTGCTTTCTGTGTACTCAGTAAAGCCGTCCAGCTCGTACAGGATATAGTGCATATCCGTGTCAGGGTTAAGCCGCCAGAAGCGCACGCCCGCCTGCAAAAGGCTTGTCTTTTCATCGTACAGGGGCGCGAACTCGGTCAGCTTGAAAACCACCAGATGGTCGTTGTTCCAAAATCCAAAGCTCTCGCCGTGGATCAGGGCGAAATATCCGGCCTTCTGGATCTGCTCGTCAAAATTCTGTCCCAGCCTGTCCTTGTCCACGCCATCGTCCGCAAAGACAACGCCGTTTCCGAGGGAGTAGGTCGCCCGCTGCTTGTTGAGCCTCCGGAAAAGATTGCTCTTGACCATATCGGAATGTGGGGTGTCCTGCTTGGTGTTTTTGGATAGGCGTTGCAGCATCAAAGCGTAGGCCTGCGCGAAGCGTTCAGCCCCCGGGTTTTTCTGGGCATCGTACAGGTCGGCGTTCAGAGCCATCTTGTAGGGCTCGGAAGCGCAGTGCTGCTGCACGAACCGCCGGATGAAATCAGGCTGTTCCCCGGCGGCTTGCGCCTGCTGGAAGGTCTGGAATGTGTATACAGTGCTCAAAATCAATCCCTCAGTTTCACAAGGCGCTTTGTGCGCACGAAATAGCGGATAGCGTCCATGCAGTGGTCGTTGACCTTCAGCACGGTGTCGTCTTTGTCCGGGTCCCAAGCGTACACGCCGAACTCTTCCAGCGTGTGCTTGCAGTCCTTGTATATTTTCAGACGACCGGTCTGCAGCATGGTCTGCACGTCCAGAATGCCGCTCAGAACGTCGTTGTTTGCGGGGGTCTGTGTAAAGCCGTTCTTGCGCAGCTCTGTAATCAGGGGCAGCGCAGAGGGGTCAACGATGATCCTCTCCGGCTTGAGGCCGTTCAGCCACGCCTTGAGGTCTGTGACGTACTCGCCCACGGTCTTTTGCCGCTTCTGCTCTCGGCCGCTGTAGTAGTACTCCCGGGTGACGACCCAGCAGTCTGCATCTGCCTGCTTTTGGAACAGCAGAAAAACCGTTGCGTTCTGGGTGCCAAAGTCGCACGCCACATAGGTGCTCTTTGGAGACAGCGCCGGGAGCTTGTCAATGACGTGCTTCTTGCGGTCGAACATGTCATAAACAAGGCCCTCGGCCACCGTCCACAGGCCCAGAATGTAGCGCTGATAGAAAACCCCGCTGTACTGGCTGCGGTATCTGGCCTTGATGTCCTCGGAAAGTGACAGGTTATCGTCCATCGTGAAATGGAGATACATCATCTTGCGGGAACGGCATTTCCGCACCCACTCGAGATAAAACCAATGCTGCGGGCTGCCCGGGTTGCAGTTGAACCAGAACTTTGACCCGGTGACAGAGCAACGGGCTGTGGCCTGATTGACGAAGCTCTGCGGCATCAGGGCTACCTCGTCGAAGAATGCCCCGGCAAGGGTGATGCCCTGGATCAGGTCTTGGCTGCTCTCGTCCTTGCCGCCGAAAAAGTAAAACTCGTTGGTTTTGCCGCCCTTGCTGACGGTCATACAGTTTTCTGCCCGGTGCTCCTTGACGTTGTAGCCACGGGCTGCAAGCTGCTGCTTGAGCGTCCCCAACACGTTGCGCCGGAAACTGGCGATGGTCTTGCCACACATGGCAAACTGTTGGCCGCTGTAGCAGGTCATAGCCCACTGGACGAAAGAGAAGCTCATGGCAAATGTCTTTCCCGAGCGAATAGCGCCATCGGCAATGATGCCGTTGTAACCGCTGTATGCGCTCTGCGGTGTCCACCAGCTCAAGACCTGCTTTTGCCGCTGACTGAGGGCTTTCCAGCGAAAGCCGTTACTTTTCCGCATTGTCGTCCTCTTCCTCCGGCAGCATCTCTACATCATCCGGCGGGCTGATGTCTGCGGCAGCGCTCAGAGCCTCAAGCAGTCCATCGTCCGGGGCTTCTATGCTGCTCTGGTCTCCCAGCATAGCAAACTTGTCCACGATGGTGCCAAACGCCGTGGACAGCTGCGGCAGCGTTGCTTCTGCGATTTTGTCAGGGTCTGCCATCGCCTGAAGGTACAGCCCGAGAAGATCCTGTGCTTCCCCGCGCTTGCTGCCTAAGTAGGAAAGCATGTCCTGCGTGTTCTGCTCTTTTTTTAAGGCGCACAAATCCGCGCACTTGGGATTATCTTTCACGATTTTCCGCACGGTGCTTTCTGCCACGTCGTTCAGCTTTGCGGTTCTGGCGTAGTTCTGCAGCTGCACATAGTCAGCAATGATCTTCTTTTTTTGTCTGTCTGTCAGCCGCTTTGCGCTCACCGCCACCACCTCTCTAAACCCGTGCAAAAGAAAAACCGCCCGGAAATCCGAACGGTCAAAATATCGAATGTGCCGCCAGCTGGATTTGAACCAGCACCCACGGAATGGATGTGCGCAGTGGTTGGCTGTGCAGTGATGTTCCCGTGGTGTCACCAACGTTGTCCCGCCTTAAATGGGCGGCGCTCTGCCAGTTGAGCTATGACGGCATATAAGCAGCACCCGCGCATTCAGTTTGATGGGCAGGCGTAAAACGGTGGGTGCTGCTACATCCGGAACTTTCGCGGCCGGATGCCCCGCTATTGCGCGGCCTGCTCTAGGGCACGCAAGCACTCCCGGCAGGACTCGAACCTGCAACATGCGGTTTTGGAGACCGCCGCTCTACCGCTTGAGCTACCGGAGTATAAAAGCCGCCCTTGGAATCGAACCAGCCGTGTCAACACACACGCGCCGCGCTCCAAACTGCGCTCAGGCGGCCATATAAAAACAGCTCCGGTTCGCCGCCGGGGCTGTTGGTTGGCGCACATCCTGTCAGGAAAGCTACACCTTGGCAAGGATTCTAAGGCCTTTTCTCGGCACGGGAGGTTGCACGTGCGGCCTTGCGGGTTGTCTAGTCCATGCGCCATACGGTGCGATACGGCGGAATCGAACCGCCTCCTGTCTCTCATGAGCGGCAGGCTGCCTTTGTTTCAGTGTATCGCATAGAAGCAGCCCGCGAAACGTGAAGGAGAGCAAAAACCTGCAAGCTTGAAAGGAGGAAGAGGAAAATGCCAAGAAGGGACACGTTTCGGAGGCTGCGTGGCAAGCGTCTCACCGCTTTCGGCGGTTCCGCTTATACCAATTTTACCACATCTCACATGTAACAACAATAACGACAACATGTAAGAAAATTACATAAATTGGTGCCAAATCTGCGCAAGCTGCTTGCATCCATCCCGCACATACAAAGAAACGCGGTTTTCGTTTGGCAGACCAAGACTGCGGGCCACAACAATCTGCTTTTGGTTTTGGACGTAGTAGCCATACAAGCATGCCTGCATCATGTCACTGCTTTTGGTGCCTGCAATGTACTTGATTCGGCGCTTTGCTTCCATCCGCAAAACTTTGAGCTCGGCTTGCAGCTCTTGCATCTTGCGCTCGTTTTCGTCTGTTTCTTCGGCACAAAGCTCGATTTTGTCTCCGTGCCCGGATCCGCCGGGCATTCCGGTCATGCTGGCGGTGCACTTCGTGGCCTTGTCATGCGCCTGCCGGATGTCCAGCTGGATACGGTCAATTCGGTCGTCCATAGCCTGGAGCTGCTTAAACCACGACTTGACGGTGTGGTAGTCCACGCCGCCGTCCGGCTTCGGCGTGTCGGTGTCAGGTGTCCATGTGTGGATCATTGGTGCTCCTTTCCTCGAAATCGCGGCAATATTCAGGCGGATTTATGTATCCTTCGTCTTTGTCACCGCTCTGGCAGATATAGTGATATCCGGATTCTGACTCCCCAAATTTTCGCTTTAAGTATATGCACCGGTCGCAAAGACAAGGTTTGTTGCGGTTTATCCACCGCTTGAAATATTCAATTGGGCTGCCATCGCTCAGAACAAACCAAATAAAAAGTCCTGCAAGTGTTGCCATGAACAGCGTGCTTGCAACTTCAAATAGCATATCAAGCATTTTACTCCTCCATTTCTTTGATCTCAATTTCCACCCGGGGTTTCTCTCGGTCAAGCTCCACCCGGCTGCCATCGTGGGCGGCAACGATCTTGCTGTTGTCGTCCTCCATCACGCGGGCTTTTACCAGAATGTCCGTGGTCGCCTCGATGAGGTTCGCCAGATCGACCCGGCGGGCGGTCTTCATGTAGTACACGCATCTCACGTTCACGCGGGCAGAGATAGGGCTGCGCGGCCTTTTGATTTGCCGCAGGCAGTCCGTCTCATAATCCACGTAGGCCTTGCTGGGAGCTACAAATGGGGTACCAGATCGCGTGCGGAGAATGCGTGCAGAGTTTTTCTTTGTGCGCGGGTCACCGTAGAGGGTCAAGTGCATTTCTTTCGTTCCTCGCTGTTCCACTGCTTGAGTGTTGGCGCGTAATGCCCGCACATCAAACAACAAAGTTCAGTTCCCGGGGCTGACAGAACTGTGATCTTCGGATTAACTGACTTAATTTTCTTTCCCCATGCAATAAGTCCACTCCCGCACTTTGGGCAAGGAAGAACAGTGTATGATTTTTTTATCATTCCTCGTCCTCCATGTAAAACCAGCTTTGCGGAGGGCGCGAAATGTATCGGGATGCACAGCACTCTTCCTTCATGTTGTCCCATTGCAGGCAAGTACAGCAGTCGCCACCATGCCTGCAAGGCTTCATGCCCCAGAAATTTTTAAGCCTTACAGGCTCTTCCCAAATTTTCAGGCCAGAAATGTGCCAGCCGTATCCGTCACCGCCCTTGAGATATTTTTCGGCTTCCGCTTCGGTCAAACAGGCGGCTTGAAGCAGCTTGCCAGCGTTTTTGTACTGAAAATCTGACGTTTCGATACACAGCTTGGCAGGCTCTCTGCTCCCCATCGTACCAACATGGGTCAGTCTGTCGATTTTATCGCAGCCAAATGTACCGATAACGCACTCTTCCATCTTCTGTAACCCGGTCTTTGAAAATCTCTGCCACCATATCCCGGCGCCGGTGCAGTAGATGTACACCTTGAACGGCGTTTCCAGCTTCGGGCGGGTCTTGCGTACCTCCACGGTTTTCATCCCGCTCCAAATCAGCTTGCACCAGTTAGGTTTGATGCTTATCAGAACGGCCTTCATTTTTTCATCATCCCTTCCATTGCCAGCTGCTCGCACTGCTTTTCAGCTTCCCTGCGCTGCTGGTTATACTCAAACAGCATATCTGCGTACTCATTGCCCACCCGGCGGATGGCCATTTCCAGCATCTCCGTCACAAGGTCGTGGTACTTGTCCGCGCCCTTGCGGCTGTTCCTGGCAGCTTCCCGGGCTTCCCACAAGTCGGTGAGTTTGTCCCGCCTGTCGGCAGTGATTTCGCCATAGCCGTAGGCATCCTGGATCTGCTCCATGCTTTCCCAGCCTTCCAGCTCAGCAAAGGGGTCAGCTTCAGCCTTTGCCATACTGCGGGCTTTGGTCTTTTTCTTGACGTACCGGGCAAGCCCGTCTTGAATCATGGCGCGGGCATCGTCCATCGCCTTGCGGACGGCTTTGACCTCCCGCTCTTTTTTGAGCTGATCCGGCCGGTTTGCCCATTCGGTCATCAATTCAGATTTCGTTTTCGTTTTCATGTTCTTCCTCCGTTCTGACGGCTTCCCGAATGCGCAGTCTGGCTAGCTCAGCTTTCGCATACCACAGCTGCCAGTTGCCAAACCATCCCTTGTGGAGCAGTTTCCCGCCGTAATAAACAAGTTCCTGCCCCATCAGGTGGTCGAGCGAAACGATATATGCGCCGGGCTTGTACTTCTTGCTCATCCGCTTACCCCCTGAAATAAGCTCGTTTGTTCTGCTTCCGGCATGATGTACTCCGCCCACGGCCTGCGCAGCGGGTCACTGCACCAGAGCATTTTCTCCTCGTCCTCGGTCATACGCTTCGCAAGCTGGGCGGCTTCTCCCGGGGTATAAAACAGCCTGCGTCCGATGTCGCTCAGCGGGTAGGAAAACGGTGTCAGGTACCCGCCCGCATTCTTGCCCGTCAGCCTGATCTCGGTGTAACCGCCCTGAAAATAGCCGGTCACCCGGGCTTCACGGATCACGTATTCCATCATCGGCCCTGCGCGGGTCTTTTCGTAGTACAGGTGTTCCAGCACATGCCACATGGGCGTGCCGATGGGCGGTTTCTGGGTTCTCATCCGGTATCACCCCCATTGTTCGGACATGGCCTTTGCCACGCCCAGAAAAGTCTTTGCGCGGTTCTTTGCACGGTCAGTGGTAAACATTCCCTTGTGCTGCTCACCGTGCTTGTGCGAGTAGGAGCCGGACGGTTCCTGAATGTCGCAGGAGTAGGCTTCGTGTCCCTTGGCGCGGAACGCCTTGCACACCTCCTGCGATTCCTCGCAGGCAATCAGTACTTTCACCGTTTTCTTCCTCCCATCCATCCTTCTTTGTCGAAATCGTTGCGGCTGATCCGCTCTGCCGCGTGGTGCGCGTTGGTGTAGATGCGCTGCGCTTTCAACTGACGCTTGTACTTGGCGTACTTCGGGCAGCTGTCGTGACAGATCGGGTGCCGGTCGGGGCAGTCTTTACATGTCGGGTTGGTCATGTTCGGCTTCCTCCTCGTTAAACCAAAGGCGTGTTCCACATCCTGGGCAAAATTTGTCAAGGTAATAATCATCGTTGCATTCATACCCGCAAACGGGGCAAATTGTCTCACATGCGTTTTCACGCCAGTAAAGCTTTTTGAGATGTTCGCCCGGCCGTTTAGGCATGGGCATCCAGACCGGGAGGTTTTCCGGGAAAGCTGCCACCATGTTCCACGGCCAATTTGTTATGAAGCCGTCGCAGGGGTTGTTGTTGATGCTCAGGACGTCGCCGTCTTCATTCGCATCAGCCTCAGTCGGTGGCTCTTCTGCGGTCTTGCGCCAGCACTGGACATCCGGGACGACTGCCGGTTCATCTTCCAGCACATCCATCGCGTCCATAATCTGACACGCACGGCATCTTACGCCGTTGTAATGTTCGCAGCCACAGCAATATGCCGCTTTGATGTTTGCGATGGCTTTTTCACGGTCGATAAATTCGCTCATTTTTCAATCTCCTTCCTTGTCGGCTCGCTCGCCCGCAGCCTTGCCGCTTCACGGGGGGCGGTGGTGATATCGGCCTGCGCCCGCTTCAAAAACTCGGCACGGCGGTATGTAAGGTCTGGCATTTCAGCCAGCTCTGCAAGTCCTCCCACGCTCCCGGCATAGGATTTTGCCGCCGGTGGGAGCCGATCATATAGGGCTTGCAGCTCTTTCTGCCCATCGCTGCGCAGCAGCCCGCCCTTTTCGTCAATGCCGATCACCATCGGGAACTTGCGCCAGCTCAAGAATGTCTGCGCCTTGCGTGCTGCCACTGCCAGAGCGTCCCATTCAGCGGACGGGTCAAGGCTCTGGGAAAGCTGCTTGAAGATGTCCGCCACCGTGACCGGATACACGCACACCCGGTTTGCCGCCAGAAAAGCCCGCTTGACCGTATCGCCGTCATAATCGCCAAACTGGTACGCCCACACATCGATGGTGGTCTGCATCTCCTCATCGGTCAGCGGCTTGGAACCCAGCTTGTACAGCACAAAATTCATGCGGATCAGCTTTGCCACGTCTTCCCGCGTCATGTCTCAAACCCTCTTTCTCTGTCCATCTTCGCCAGCACCCGGGCAAGCTGGTCGTCTACGGTCTCGGCTGGCTGCTTGCCCCTCGGTCTGGCTTGTCGGCTTTGTTCGTTGGCTTCCACGTCTCCCGGCGTGCGCAAGCCGTCCCGTTTCCAGCCGGACAATATGCCGTTGATGTAGCTCCACGAGCGTTTCCCGGCTTCTGTGGCCTTGTCAATCGCCAGCAGGATCATCTCTGTGCTGTACTCCTGCCGCCACTTCTGCAGCTTGTCCAGTGCAGAGCGTGGGAAGTCCCCAACGGCCTGTTGATAATGCTGAACGATTTTGGAAAGTTCTACGTCAACGGCGGCGGGGGCTGCGCTATTATATATATCCCCGTTAGGGGATATAACAGTAACAGTACCAGTACCAGTTCCAGTACCAGTTCCAGTACCAGTTCCAGTAACAGTATCATTATAGTTACCACTTGCTTGCACTTGGTAGCATGTGCTAGCATTTGCTGAACTTGCTTTCATTTGAGCAGCACGGGCTTTTCCGGCTTCTCGGCGCTTTTGCTTGACGTTCTCGTACTTTTCTGAAGCCGAATCCACGCCATTGCACATGAACCGGAAATTTCCGCGCATTCCACGGTCGGAAAATGTTGGTTTTTCGCCTGTTCGGACGTACTTTGCCAAAGCCCGCATTAGCTGTCCTACTTCGGCATCCGTGTACTCTTCCAGCGCGTCGAACCAATCCAGATACGCGACAAACGACTTTTTTTCTTCTTCTGCCACTTGCTCACCTCCTTTGCACGCCCGTATAGCCGGATAGCACAGCTTGCGAAATCAGAAGGGGATATCTCCATCGTCCGGGATCGTGGCAAAGTCGTCCATATTTCCCTGCTCATACGCGGGAGCCGCCTGCGGGGCTCTGTGCGCTGCGTTTGCTTCTCGCACATGATTTGCCGTCTGCTTCTCGTAGGACGCAGTGACGGGCTTATCTGCCGCCTTGGAGCCCGCAAAGCTCACATTGCTGGTCACGACCTCCACGGCGGTGCGGTTGCTGCCGTTCTTGTCCTGATACTGGCGGGTATGCAGGTTGCCTTCAATGGCAATCAGGCTGCCCTTCTGGAAATACTTGCACACAAACTCGGCTTGTGCACGCCATGCCACGATATCGATAAAGTCTGCCTGACGATGCTCGCCCTGCCGGGAAAAGTTGCGGTCACAGGCAATGCGGAATCTGCACACACTGGTGCCCTGCTGGGTGGTTTTGATCTCTGGGTCGGCCACCAACCGACCCATGATCGCTACAACGTTAAGCACGCTGCACCTCTTCCTCAGCGCTATCGCCTGCGCCGGATTCATAGTCGATATTTGCACCCATCAGCACTTCCGGGCACTCGGCGCGGGCAAAATAGGCGGCGGCGCGGTACTTGAGCATCATCTCAGTCATGCGGGGCCAGTAGCTGCCCTTCTTGTCCCACCAGCCGAGGTCTTTCGCCATCTTGACGGTGACTTTCGGTCCTTCTACCTTTTCGCCGGTGAGCTTGTCCACACCGATCAGACGGCATCCCCAACTATCCGTTCCTTCCTGCCCTTCCATGCGGTAGCGGGTGCGCCCGGCAAACTCTCCGCTGTTGTCGATCAGCGCCTTGCAGCTCTTGCCGCTCCATGTGGGCTGGCCATAGACGACATACAAATTCTGCATCACAAACAGGTACGATACGCCCATGCGCTGGGCCATGTCACAGGCAATAGCGCAAGCGCCAATATTCCCAGCGTATGTCTGCGGGAGCATCCCGTCCGGCAGGTTCGCCATTGCGACTGCTTTGGACTTTGCAAGCTGCCAGATGCGTTCATCGGCGGTCAAACCCTGCACCTTCTCCGCATAACTCTGCGGGCGCTGTGCCAGAGCCGCAGTGGGAGCAGCAGCAGGAATTTCTGCTACAGAAGCGGGGTTCTGAAGCATTTCAGCGGGAGTTTTCTTGATTTCATTTTCAGGCATGGTGAATTTCCTCCTCGGTATACTTTACGTCAATGATGTTTGCATAACGCCTGATGGCGTCAAGCTCGGATTTTGTGCACCGAAAAACAATTTTCCGGTCTCTTGGCTCCTCTTTGCAAGTAAAGCTGGAAAAGAAGTCGTCGTCATATTCGTCCTGCGTGTAACCGCGTCCATAAGCAACGCCCGGTTTCACAAGGCTGATGACGTTCGGGTTTTGCTGCGAGCCCTTGTAGTTGTCCGGCATCCCTTTGATAACAGCTTCCCGCAGCATGGTACGATATTCTATCATGTAACAAAAATCTATGGATTCATAGGGTTCCGGAATGATCTCTTCACCGGCTGCAGCGTGAATGATGTCAATCAAGCACATCAGTTTGCCAACTCTGCGGTAAATAGCATTGATGGTATTGCGCGTCTCCGGACTGCTCATTTTGTGATAGCGGGCAAAATCGGTAAACAGCGCCACCGCGTAATTTACATCGCTTGCGAGCTCGTTGCCGGTGCTGATAAGCCGGAACAGCACATTGTCATTGCCGACGTACTGAAAAATGCCCTCGGCCTTGTTGGAAAGGTCTTTGATATGTGCCCGGCGGGCAAGAATTTCGCTCATGATATCACCACCTCTGATAAACTCTCTCACCATCGTTGTTGTATACGATGTAGGTATTGCGGGGATAACCTTGCGCGTGTTCCTTTTCGGACAGCGCATCCGCCTGTTGGATCAACTCTCCCACTGTCTGCGCAGAGCGCCTCTCTAAAAGTTTCGGCGGGTTTTCAAGCCCGTCATAGATCTGCATAAGCGCCACTTGTAAAACCTCCTGTTTTGTGTTATTTTTGTGGTGATAATCGGCGAGACTCATCACCCTTTTGGCTTGTCCGTGTTGGCGCACGGGCAGGCTCTTCTTTTTTTGCGTCATACACGGTGTACCACATGACATGGTGGACAGTGTCAGGCATACGTGATCTCCCCAGATTCCTCTTGCAGCATCTCCAGCACGTTGTCCATTTCTTCGGCGCACATCTCCCAGACGTTCGCCCGTGCGTGGTATTCGGCTCTGACAACAATGTCATCTGATGCTTCGGCTTCTCGCCTGCAGCGCTCTGCAAGCCGCGTGTAGGACTTGACTTTGTCCTCAACGTATTCTTTCGCTGTCATCATGCCCCGCGCTCCTGATCCTGCGGGTGCTCCGCATTGCGGGCGTGATTGCGCCGGATCCTGCCATAGCGGCTCTTGCGGCGCTCCTCTTCGGCGGCGACCACGTCGCTGAGCCAGTACAGTGCCAGCCCGATCAGCAGCACAATGCCGCCCGATGTGAGGGTGGTGTCGCCGGGCTGACCGTTCAGAAGACGGCCTGCGCCAAAAAGAATCAGCGCCAGCCCGGCGCCGAGGCAAGCCCCGGCAGCGTAAAGAAAGTGGTCAGATTTGAGTTTCATGCGGATTCTCCTTTCTCAACGGTAGGGAAGAACAACTCCCCGATTTCATTCTGTCGGATACCCAGCAGCTCACACATTGCAGCGATCTCCGTGCTTGTCCACGGGTTGTGCCCCTGCATCCTGCCGCTCATGGTGTCCCGGCCAATGCCGATATACTTAGCGACTTCCTGATCGCGGAATCCGCAGCTGTGGAACCGACCCCGAAGCTTCCAGTACGGAATCTGCCGGAAGGTGCCCTGTACGACCTTCATCATGCTTCAACCTCTTTTCTTTAATGTGTGCCAGCCGTGCAGGCTGGTTCTTGTCCCAGCGCTGTTCAAGTCAACTCTTGTTATAGTGCTTCTTCACGGCTTGACCTCCACAAACTCGCCATTTTTGAGGGTATAGTAAACGTTTTCTCTGATAGCAGAACCGTCCACGCGCGCCATTTTGGCACAGATCATGTGGCCGTCATCATCGTACTCGGTCAGCACCAGATAGCAGCCCAGAGCGCCGCACGCCTTACCGCAAGCACCGTTTACAACGGCAATGCTATCTTTTCCGTCTGCTTTTGCGCTGCAATAATCCCCAGTGGCTGCCGCCGTGCTGTAATCGCCGCTGGAACCCGCCGTGCTGTAATTGCCGCTGGAAC
>ERZ1034807.26-NODE-26-length-38952-cov-15.642826_pt1 | contig 38952 bp, 55 predicted proteins | sample MGYA00520648_ERZ1034807 | MGnify/ENA primary metagenome ERZ1034807 (study PRJEB33766, sample SAMN09781684) | gut metagenome | biome: gut microbiome | host: Homo sapiens | place: Madagascar | study: EMG produced TPA metagenomics assembly of the PRJNA485056 data set...
TTTTTCGTTTGCCAGTTCCGGAAGTTCCCCATTGTCCGAGGACTCTTCCAGCCACTCCTGAAGCTCCTGGTAGAAGCCGCTGTTCTCGATATTCACCCTGGCGTCCTCGTCATAGACTTCCTTGGAACAGACCGCAAACTGGTACTGTTTCTTTTTCCCGCCATCCACATATTTCTGGATCACCGGGTCACATGGGAGCGGGTCGATGGAATAACTCATCTCCTCCCCCAGGTAATCCACGTTGACCCGGCCGTCATGTAAAAACGGACAGGTCAGGAAGAATGTGCGGATGCTCTCGATGATGCTACTTTCCGCATGCAATTTTACCCGCCTCCTTCTGGATACTGTCCTTGTGCCGGTTCTTCATGCGTTCGAACCATTTGGACTGCTTTTTGTGTTCATAGTACTGCCTTCTGGCGTACGGTGTGGACTGCACGATCAGACCGGAACCGGTAACCGTGCCAAGCGTTGCCGCTTCCCTCAGTACACCGCTCCGGAACGGTGTTTCCGGTTCCATACGGTCTATACATGTCTGATCCACGTAGGTCTGTGCCCTGGCAAGATTTCCGTTAAGCCTTGCTGCAAGCCCGGCATCCCATTCTAGGCTTGCTGTGAATCCGCCGCTGCCATGTCCGCTGTAACGGACGTCCTGCGGCTGCCGGATCTGGAACGTTTTCCTGGTCTCTGCCATCATGCACCCCCTGTCACCTTGATGTGCGGATTTCCTCCGTACCGGTTATAATTTGCCGCCGACACCTTGAAGTGTTCTGTGCCGGCCAGGTCTTTCGCCGTCTTCATCTGCACGCTGCACTGCCCTTTTACCAGGTAATCATCCTTTTTCACCAGGACTGTTATATCTGGGATGCGGACCGTGAAAGTGTCCGCGGTCTTCCTGCCTTCCGTGGTGACACTGGACTGTTCTGCCTCATACCACCAAATAGCCGGGATGTATGTACACCCCCATTCATCCAGACGGGTAACTGGATTATAACGGCGGTGGTAGAGGGTTGCGTCAGTGTTGGTCAGCATCGTCATACACCCCCATATTCAACAGGCCGGTCGGTTCCAGGTACAACGCCGCCGTCTGGTAGATCTTGCCCGCCAGTATCTCCTGGGCGGTTTTGCCGCCCTGTTCCTGCACATACGATACAGAATAGCCGTCTGTGTTTTCTGATGCGACCTCCCTGCCCTGGTGTTCTGCCTTTGCTGCCTGGTCTGCGTACAGAAGGTCACAGCACGCACAGGCGGCATGCTGCACTTCTTCCATGGATCTGTCTGCACGGTCGAACGTGATCCGCCGGATGTGTGCCGACACCGGCACGATCACCCTGCGGAACTGTTCTTCCGTCAGTCCACCGCCATACTGCCCTGTATAGAATGCATAATCGGTATACTGTGTCATAGGCCCGCCCTCTCAGGCTTTGTGTGACACGTAGAAGCCAGCCGCTTTGTTGCGGTAGTAATCCACCAGGCCATACTTGCGGTATTTCAGGATATCGCCGTCTGCATTCGCGTTCAGGCTTGCCGGGATGATGTCGCTCGCAACGTGTTTATCAAATTTGATGATCGCCGGTTTATGGATGATCATGAAGTTGATGTCCTTGCCTTCTTCCGAAATTTTTTCGTAGTAGGTGGAAATGCTTCCCGCTGCCGGGCTTTTGACTGCTTCATAGCTGCTGCCGCTCTGTGTGTAGTAGGTCTTCCCGGATACCACCGAAGAATCCTTCGTCTTTTCGTAAGCTGCCGTGCCTCTTGTGTAATGGCCGGCTTCCTCGCCCTCGCTCTTTCCGTCCAGCAGATGGATTGCGGTATAGAATCTGGACTGCGGCACCTTCTTCTTGATGTTGAATGCATTCAGGATCTCACGGGACTTCGTTGTGTCCAGTGCCATGACCCCGTTCATCAGTGTCGGGGTCGCATACAGGATCCTGCCCTCTTCCGGCACTTCGTCCTCATCCATCACGTTCTTTGCCTCGATCAGGGCTTTCAGGAACGCTTCTGCATCCGCCAGGTTCTCCGCTTTCTTTGTGATGCCGTCAAATCCGCAGATGGTCGCAAAAGTAAATGCATCTGCCTCCGGTGCTACCCTGGTTCTCTGCAGCTCTGCTCCTGCCCTCGTAAATGCCAGGTTCATAGACTCCTGGTTGTCCATCGTATCTACTTCCAGTTTGGCACCACGGTCATAATTGAATCGTGCAGTTGCCCATTGCAGTGATACAGCCGCAGAAGTATAACCGGAATTGCGGTCGTAATTTCCCAGTCCTCCGACCTCGATCTGTGGGTATAAGATCTCGCTCACATTTGCTCCGGCACGCATCATGCTCGGATCACTGGTCAGATCTGCGGTCACAGATGCACTTTTGTACACCTCGTCAATGATATCCAGATAGTTTTTTGCTAATTCAATCGTATTCGCCATGTTTCATCTCTCCTTTTCTATTTGCTTTCCGCAGGTGGTAAACCTGCTGCTGCCCTCATGGCAGCCAGTGCCGAGTCCGTTCCGCCGTTCCCGCCGGACGGTCCGACCGGATTCTTGAAAGGTTCATCTGACCCAAACAGATAAGCGTCAGACTCTTTTGCGGCATCCAGTGCTTTCTTGATGTCCGCACTCTGGTCTTTGGATTCCCTTAAGGCATCCATGTCAAGCAGTGCCATGACCGCCTTTGCATTTCTGCCGCCTGCTTCCTTGATCGCAGATCTGACGGAATCTGTAAACACACGTTCCGCTTCCTTTGCGTCATACGTCTCTTTCTGCGTCTTCAAGTCGTCCTGGAGTTTTGTGATCTGCCCTTTGAGGTCTGCGACGTCAACGCCGTCAAACTCCTTGAGCTTCCCGTTTACCGTATCCAGTGAAGTCTTGTACTCGTCCCGCTGGTTCACTGCTTTGTCGTACTCGTTTTTGGTGCGGTAGTTCTCCTTCCAGGACTTGTCAAAATCTGCCTTTTTCTCTTCCGGGATCTCCAGACCGTAATCTTTCAGAATCTCATAGATATTTTTCATTGCTTCGTTCCTCCTGAAATGTTTTATTGACCGCTCTTTCGGCGGTGTGGGATATAGCCGGTTAGACCTCCGGCCGGGTAACTGCCCAGTTTTACGCCTTATGGCAGGGCATAAAAATAAGACACGTAACCCCGTGCCTTAAAGGGAGGTATCTGGATCACCGCCTTTCTACGGATAACCGTCTGCCGTTGAACTGTACTGTGTCGCCAATCTGTGCCACTTCATCGCCAATCTTCACCCCTTTCAGTTCTACGTGTCCATCTTTGTCCCGATATACGAATTTGACCGTTCTGTAATTGATCCGGCTCGCCAGCCATTGTGGGGCAAGCCTGTCTGCGTCTTTTGCGACGGTATAGTGTTCTATCATTCCACAAACATCCAGTCATCTGCCAGCATATCAGCCTGCGAAGCAAGCCAGCCTACACAAATATTATTCTGTGCTGTTTTCATACACACAGAACTTGCACATTGGAAGTCCCCAGAAGAAAAGCAAGAAGTTAAGTCCTGTCCATCCGCAAGAAACAGATACATTCCTTTACCGTTCCAGCCTTCACGCTTTACTTTCTTACCTCTTTTCAGATATTTAATGGCTTCGCCAAAAGAAAACGTTGCTTTTCCGCCAAGAATAGGGCAATTTGTTTCATCTGCAATAATCCATTCTTCTGAAACAATATTACTAAGCGTATATTCAACTCTCTCTGTTTTTCTGATATCCATCTCAATGCCATCTTTTGTATGTATGATGATTGTTTTTCTGCTACCATCCCAGCACCAGTAACCGCCCCAGGATGGAAGTTTCACTTTTTCTCCATGTTTCATCAACTCAAATGCTTTCGAAAATTTCATGTTCTTATCCTCGCTTTCTTAATCTAATGTTGATTTATTTAATGCTTCCACCAGTTCCCTCTCACGTTCTGAAAGTTCATAACAGATGGCATCCTCTGCCTGCTTTCTGGCATTTTCTGCTGCCTGCTTTTCTGCATTCTGCTTCCTGGCTGCCGCCTGGTCTGACAGCAGAAGCCCTGCCCCGTAAATCTCTTTTTTCATGGCTCTCTGAGCGTCCAAGCTTCGCACAAGCTGGCATTCTTCACGCCTTACCCGGAAATGTACACCGTAACGTGCCATTTTCTGCATCATGGAAGCGGTAACGATATGATCCGGATAATCATACTTTGACAATTTCCGTGCCTTTTCCTGCCTCAGCTTTTTCGTTGTATCATTCACCAGCTTTGTCAGCTCCGGCGATGTCTCTGCTACCGTTTCCGGTTCGAAGCTGGTAATAAACGATGTTCTCACAGTTGCCCCGTTTTCGTACACGATTGAACAGTCACACACAATGTGGTTCATTCTGTCCCAGGTAGTCTTGCCGGACAATGCCGTGAGTGACGGGGCAAACAAAAAGAACGGGATGCCCCGTTCCAGATAAAATTCACATATATTTTTCAGGATGGAAAAAGGCGGGTTGTCCACCACCACACATCCCGGCGGGTACTCGTCTTTTTCGTAATCGCCGCCCGGCCAGAATGGGCGGATCACGTTCCCAGGATCGATATTGTAACGTTTGCAAACCCAGTCCTTTATGACGTCGTATATTTCCGGCGGTGTATAGCAGTCGTCTGTCGTTTTCTTCGGTTTGAATTTTTCGACAAATTCTTCGTAAGTTTTGCTTTTTATGTTTCTCACCTCCTTAAAAATGGGTACAAAAATACCACCAGTCGAAAGACCAGTGGTAAATACTTATTTTTCTTAGCTGTCAATAACTTTCACTATATCATCAATAGTTGCATCAATAGTATCCCAATCTGTAGGCGAATCACCCACATCTACCAGAAAATGCGTATCGTCTAATATCTCCACAACTGCTGCTTTTCGTCCATCTTTTAGAAGAATTGTGTCATATTCCTTTATGAGCATTTACTTCGCCTCCTTAATGTACGCACTAGTCAACTTTGTTGTGCCATCTTCCGTCCTGAGCCATGCTACAACTACATTTGCTGGTGTTTCTTTTTTACCATAAAGAATCATCTTCTGGACATATCTGTCGCCGTATCCATTATTATCAACATACTGAGCCGGATATTTCACAGCTCCCTGTTTTAACGCTTTTTGAAGTTCCTGCCAATTTCCCATTTCATAGCCCAAGCGATCTGTAAAGGCTCTTCCCTTTGGATACCCTTTTTGACTGTTTTCATCAAAAAGATATTTCGTAAACTTAGGCTCTGGTAAAATAGCCGTTTCTGCATTCGGTAGTTTAAGCTCTGGATGTTCCAGAAGCTCCTTTTGTCTTTGATAATCCATTTCGACGAACTTCCATTTTTCAGGGTCATTATACTTCATCTGCCTGAAATCCGCAAGACTTCCAGCATCTTCTTTCAGCACTTCCTTGTACCGTTCGTACTGGTTCGAATCAATCTTAGCATTCCGCATCATCTCCGGTGTATAGCGTGCGTTCTGCTGTTTCGTGTTGGTAGCTACCTTGCCCAGTCCATCCTGATAAATCCTCTCACGCTGTTCCAGAAGTCCCATCTTCTTGCTGAACTGCTTATACTCGTTCAGCTGTCCCTGGTACTTTGCTTTTTCCAGCATGATGTCATCCTTGTCAGCTCCTGCTTCCTGCAACAGCCGTATCTTCTGACGCTGGGCACGCATGGCGGTCTCCATCTTCCTCTGCTGCTGGGTCTGTTCGTAGGCATTGAGCTGCTTACCGTTCCATTCTTTTGTCTGGGCTTCCCTTTTGTTCTGCTCTTCCAGCCAGTCATCCGGATAGAGTCTTTCAGAAACGCCAGGAATGAACGGGTGGAACGTATGCCGGCAGTTGGCCCCGCACAACCCTGTGACGCTTCCATATCCGCAGACCGTCCGCAGTTCTTCCTTGCTGAACACCTTGCCCTGCCATGTCTGGTGATCCGGCCTCGCACATGGATGCCAGGACACTTCAAACTGGTCTGTGCCGAGTTTTTCTGCGTTGTGCTCACTGATCTGTGCCGTGATCTGGTTCACGCCTGTAAGGACGGCTCTGCGTGCTGCTACGTCTGCCCGGTTGGTGTGGCCGGAAGCGTAATCCACTACTCTCAGCCCGCTGTTCGTCATCTGAGTAACGACTTTGCGGACGGCAGAGTTGTAATCCGTGGCACCTGTCACAACGTCCTGGATGGCCGTATCCACGTATTTCTGGTAGTACTCGGCAAATGGTGTGAATACACGCCTGCCGCCCATCATGACCGAAAATCCGCAGCTCTGGGACAGGTTCACCATGGTATCCTGTGTCTGTTTCCTTATGGCTTCTGTCAGCTGTATGAGCCACTCGTTATCCTCAGGTGCGATAAACTCGTCCGTGATCTGCTCATAGACTTCCTGGTTGCGGACGTATTCCCATTCCGCTACCTTGTCATACATTTCAAACATTTCCGGCCAGGTCGCATCCAATGATTCTTTGATGATCCGCTCGACTTCCTCCCGGGATCTGCCCATCTCGATCAGGCGGTTGATCTGGTAGTCTGCCGTTGATGTGATCTCGCCGGCCTTTTTTATCCTGCGGACAACATCCTCCATGATACGCAGCTCTGCACCCCGCCAGATCCTCTCCGCAACCAGCCCCATCCGTTCTTTATCCGGTTTCTCCTTTTTGCTCGCCATGGCATCACTCCATCACGTTGTTCTGCACTGGCAGGTTCTTCTTGGCTGTCGCCTCATCCTCGTTGTACCACTTCATGCGGTATTCAACCGCAGACATCACACCCATAGAAACGTCCTGGCGGTCCTGCTGCCGTTCGGAGTCTTCGTCCGTCAGGATGGAATCGTTGAACTTGCAGGCAAATTCATAACCGGAATGGTACATGCTGTTATAGAACGCCAGGGCAGCAGCATAATCCTCCAGGCATTCTTTTAGGTTCTCCTGGATCGCTGTCACACGGTTGTATTTCCGTGTTTTCGAGACACGTACCTCAGTCGCTGTCTTGAATACCTCCTGAACGTCTGACAGGTCACCGTAGGCAAGCCCAACCGTGAACTCAATGTTCCGGTAATATTTCTCAAGGCCGGCAATGTAGGAAGTGTCCCGCATCGCCGGGGAATATTCCCGCAGCAGTTCCTTATCCTTGCCGTCATCGATGTTCAGGCCGCGGTACAGGCGTTTGTTCAGCTGTGCCATCCGTGTGCCCCTGCTCCCGCGTTTCAGTGCACGTTCATCCACATGCACGGCACGCTCGCCGGATTCATACTCCCAGTCGAGCCTTGCCGCCTGGATGTCTGCCTTGCGGATCAGGTCGGCAGCAGCGTCAAAGATTGACACCCCACAGAATGAACCGTCAATCCGGTTTTTGAGTGGGTTGCGGTAGTACCCGAAGTCCATGCGGTCCATTCCTGGATAGGTCACCGGACCCTGGTTGATGTCTGCCCATTCGTCCACCGCATCCAGGCTGCATGGTGTACCAAGGTGATTCCGGTCAAGGGAATGGTAGCACTTGTTTTCGATCGTCAGGTTTCCGTTCGTGAAGTAATGACGCTCCATTTTCGTGTAATAGTCATATTCCCCCACCCGCTTAACGGTCAGAAAAGCAACATCGACCGGTTTCCCGGAATCATCGAAGCGGACCGGCACGAACTTATCAGCTGTGACGAACTCTGTCCTGTCTGCCCCCAGCGGCCGCAGGATAAAAGAGCCGAAACCAAGACCGTCCTGCAGGTTCTCATTCAGGTCTAACAGCCCCTTCTGGTAAGCCGCATCCAGCCGGTCATTGTTCAGGATGGAGCTTTCCATCTCAACCAGCACCGCATCCGCAAATTCGCGGCAGATACCGGACTCAATCCGAAGCGACACCACCGGGTCCACGCACCACGGTGCCTTCCCGTCCATCATGCCGCCCCAGCTTTCCAGGGCTTCGACCATGGACTGTGACAGCGTCAGTTCACGCCCCAGGGCTGTTTTCAGTGTCGTATAATCAAACAATCTCCTCACCTCTCTCCATATCCGTTTTGCAAAATCAAACATCCTCCACCTCCTGGATGAGTTCCTTCAGGTCGCGTTCTATGGTGTACTCGAACGCATCCAGGCTGTCTATGTCCGTGCTGCCATCGTCCAGCCGCTCATCATCCTGTTTCTCCCTGTTCCAAACCGCATCCGAAAATGCTGTTTCCAGGCTCTCGCAGTCGTCTGTAAGAAAAAACCGCCCGGCTCCCATAAGCCTGACGGTCGCATTGATACGGTCATTTACACGTTTCTTCTTTGCCGGTTTCACGCTGATCCACGGGAAACGCTTCTCGACCGCGTTCCGGATGGAATTACCCAGCACGGTTTCTGCATTGTCCCAGAAGACCGTTTCTACGTTGCAGTATTCGATGGTATCCCAGTGTCTTACAACATCCGCATACTGGTCGATCACATCCTGCACGAAATCACAGAACAGTTGATCCAGACGGTTGCTGTCGATCGGGTCGTCTTTCTCTTTTGCCATGACCCGGCGGGATTTCAGGGCGATCACATCCCGGTAATTGTCCGTGTACCCTCTTGCCACGAACGCATGGCCGGACTTGTTGCCGCCGAAGTCCAGACCGATCTCGATGGATACAAGGTCCTGCTTCCGAAACTCCTTGCAGTCCAGGCTGCTTCCGGGATGTTCTACGATCCCGCACCGGAACGCTTCCGGGTGGTCTGCAAACTTCTTGTAGATCGAACCGTCTGCACGCTTCCAGAGTCCTAAGATCAGGCGGTCGTAGTAGATCGTGCCATCGTATTCCCTGCAGAGCTGTTCCACAAAAGCCGGATCCAGGTACGGGTTGTCAAAGATCGTGTACTTTTGCAGGTAGATATCAAGCTCCGGTGTGTCCAGGAACTCTTTCAGCCAGTGGGTAGGATGCTCCGGATTGCATGACCCGTCAAAGCAGCTGTAAGGCTTATCGAGTCGTGATTTGAGCATCTGGAACACTTCTTTGTTCCACTTGGCGATCTCATCCCCGTAGCAGTATTTGATGCTCGCACCCTGGATCTTGGCAACCTGGCTGACCTTCTCCGCCCCCAGGCAATAGACATCCTCACCGCATACCCTTGCAATGTTGCGGTTGTTGATGTTGCCGACCAGCTTATCGGTATAGATCTCACGCATCGGCTGGAGCACGTTTCGCTCGATGGATTCCTTCGACACGCCAAGGATCACATTCAGCCCCGGTTTTCCCGCCCTCTCACGGATCCGGAAGGGAATGACGAAAGCCGTATCTACAAAAGACTTCCCGGAACGTACTGCCCCGGATTTAATGTTCCAGCGGTGCGTTGCGTTCACGATGTATTCATTCTGCATTTTGCTCAACTGCATTGTCACGCACCTCCTTCAGTATCGCATCCAGCTTCTCAAGTGCCTCGTCTGTCTCATTCTCACCTGTGACTGCCTGTTTTCTCGCTTTCTTAAGCTCTGTATCTGCTTCCTTGTTGCGGATGTCTTCCTCTGCCGCCCCGTTCTGCCCTGCATACTGAGCCACGAAGTAAGCGGCTTTTGTATTGCCCTGCATCGCTTCCCGGATCTGAGCCGCCAGCATCGCAGATTCAAGTGTACAGTCCAGGCCGATCGACTCCAGGAACGGCTTCCACTCCGGATTGTCAATCTCCGCTGTCAGCAGGGCGTTCAACGTCTTCCGGAACTCTGCTTTCCGCCGCCTTGCCTTCCCGGATGCCTGACCGCCTTTTCTGTTAATTTCCTCGACTTCCTTTCGACTTCGTCCACTATATTGAACTAAGTTTTCATTGTTTGCCAATCACCTCACCTTCCTTTGTTCTGTTGTTATTTTTGAGTACACAAAAAGACACCCGGCACTGCCAGATGTCTTCCTGTGGAAAATATTATTTTGAGAAAGGATTTTTATGTCTCCATCAGGAGAATCGGAACAGAAGGACTCGAACCTTCGACAACGCTGGATATAAGCCAGCTGCTCTCACCGACTGAGCTATGTTCCGATACTGCCGGGCTGTTGAAACCCGGCAGTTGCCAAAATACTTAGAGGTAAATGAAAAGAACCAATCATGTCAGCATCATTCCCAAACTGAACTGATTACACTATATCACAGGTGGAGTGCGACATTCTACGACATCTTGAAATTATTTAACGCACTCCCATGGATTCTCTGGGGTTGTCTTTCGTTATACCCCATTTTTTCTCCGATTTCTTTCCAATTCAGCCCCCACAGATACCTCAGTCGCAACACCCTCTGTTCATCCGGGTTTTCCATCCGTCTGATCGCCAGGTCGATCTGTTCACGTGTCCTTGCTTTTTTCAGCCGTTCCCGTTTCAGCCGATCAATCTGTTCATCCAACAGCACCATGTAATCCGACAGATCGGGCTGCTGGCTGCCTTTCGGCATCCCGTCATTTACACTGGATGGGAACATCTTGTCCGCCCGGAGCCTCTGGATCTCTTCCAGGATCTCCTGCTCCCTCCGTTCACATTCCCGATATCTTCGCAGGAACTCCTTTTTCTTGTCGTTTTCTGTCATCTCCACCGGCATCGCCTCCCCTCGTATGTATCACAGTTTCCACTTTCTTCCGGTGTGCTTGTCAGTGATTTCCGTCACTTTGATCCCCTGCACACTCACAACCGTATTCAACGCATCAAATATCTTTCTGATGTGCTTCGGCATCTTATCCGCCTTTCGCACGGCTCTGTCTGCTGTCGGATCACGGTATCCTTCATGGTTCATCGCACACATCACTCCAATCCTGTGCCTGTCCGCACAATGGACAGGTCAAGCTATTTTTTATAAGTGCGACGCCGCAGTTTCGACATTCATATCCCACCACACCAAAATTTCCAAATACAGTCAGTGGTTTCCTGGGCAATAACTCATTCATTTCTGCACGCGACAGCCAGTGTATACCATGGTGACTCTCTTGTCCAACTGCCACCAATCGCAGCGTCTCCTGGCTGTATTCCGTTGTACTGTACTCAGTTACCTCCATTGTTGGGATATCCGGGAATTTTCCGCACAAAACAGCTGTAAATGCTTCCAGCATCTTCTGTTCAATACTTGCATTGTCCTTTTCAGGATCTCTGTATATTCCTGTACACTTTTTCAGCGGCTCCCCACCGATCTGCTCAAATACCGCCCATACATCTGTAGTGCAAGTTATTCCTCTGGAATAATATTCCAAACGTTCCTCTGGGGATTCGGAATCGTCAAAGAAGCAGAATCCCACAGAGTCCGTCTTATCTCCTCTATCTCTCCACACGGTATTGTTTTTCAACTTCTCTCCGCTCAGGTATTTGTTTAGCTCTTCGATACTCATAAATCTCACATATCTCATCTTCTTGCCCCTTTCATGAACGCCTCAACCATGGCTTTTTTCCAGCTTCTTTCGTATTGTCCACAGCAGTATGTGTTCACTGTAACATCTCTGAACTCTTCACTCTTCGGGCAATAACACATTCCCTCATCGTGGTATCTGCATGTGTTACACGTTCTGTTGTAATTCATTTTTTATTTCCCCTTCTGTAATGATTTCAAAAATTCTGCCAGTTCCGTTTCACTGTTGGGATATTTGCTGTAAGCTTCTCTTACATTCCACTTAGGAACTCCATTTTTCTTTTCAGCCTCCGGGCCTCCTACCAGATGGAAATAACAGCTTTCTCTTTCCGGAGTGTGTTTATTGCCCGGAATGATATATGTTTCCGCGATCAATCTTGCCCCGTTGTCAAAATCGTACTTGTAATATTTACATCCAATATTCTCGTCTTCGTACCACAATCCCCATTCTTTGTATTTTCTGAGCCACGCTCTCCGCTGTTCATTATTTTTCAGCACTGGAAGCCCTGGCTGTTTCCCGCCTTCGTGATACTGCAATGTTTTATGGTATATTGCCATGTTATTCATCCTCCCTGTATGGCTTCGGCAGCGGCATCCAGGCATTGACGAACAGGTCATTTGCCAGACAGGTATATTCATCAATCCAATTAGCTAAATACCAGTTACCGCCTGTTTCTTTATTTCCTACATAATACCCAGTAGACGCAAGGGGGAAATTTTCAAACGACATCAGCACATAATCACCATTTTCCGGCAATCTCTCTGTCACCGGAATCCATCCGGATTCGCTAACCGTATGGGATTTCAGACGGTTCCCTTTTGTATTTTCAAACACATTGCCGATCACACTTACTTTTTCGTACCAGTAGCCCAGATCTTTTCTGTAATTTGTTTCCTCTGGAAAATCAACATAAAATCCTGCTGTATATTTTCCATGTCTGACAACAGCCGTATATTCCCCATACTGTACAATGTCATTTTCCCAGATTTTCTTACCATTCTTATCACACAATCCTGTATACTGGCATAATGTTTCCGTGTTGATCTCATACAGTCGCAATTTGTTTGGCAGACCCCAGTCTGTCATTTCGTCCACTGCAATCAGATGATGCAACGGTACAGGATGCCGTTTATAATCTTCCTCGCAACAGTATGTCGTCTCTCTCATACGGCAATAGAATCCCTCTGCCCAGTAATTCGTATCTTTTAATTTTGCCCGGAACAGTATATCTCTCATCCATCCACCTCCACTTTCCGGATCTTGTACCGGGTTCCAAAGCCCGGCATCGGTCCTTTTTTCGTTCTTCTGTACCTTTCATTTTTTCCGCGGTATTCCATCACCCTGACGGTATCCTCACTGACTCCCAGCCGCCTTGCTAATGCCGCTGCCGTATCCTCAACGATCAGCGGCAGTTCGTATTCATCCGCGGTCACTGCCAGCCACAGATACTGTTTCTGGAACTTCATCGTCTACCTCCACAGCACGCTCAAATAACCACCGGAATGCCTCCAAGATTGTATCTTTTGTGATTCCGTTATGTGTCGGCATATCCAGCACAGCCCAAATCGCCTGAAGTTTCTCAGTCTCACTATATTTATCGCTTCTAATCTGTTCAAAAACAGCCTGTGCCTTTCCGATATTCATATCTCGTTTTCCTCCTGTTCATTGCTGCTTCCCCATCATGCAAATGGAAGCTCTTCGTCAAAATCTTCCGGAAGTGTCATAAACCCGTTCTCATCTACCGGCATCGGCTCCGGTCGTTCCTGGCTGCTCTCTTCCCGGTTTCTCTGTGCCGCCGCTTTGCTTTCCGCAAATTCCTGATCCTCAACCACCACGTCTGTTGTATAGACCTTGTTTCCATCTCGGTTGGTATAGCTCCCGGTCTGGATGCGGCCGGTTATCACTATCTTCAAGCCCTGGCGGAAATACTTCTCTGCAAACTCTGCACTGCGGCCAAACGCCACACAGCTGATAAAGTCAGCACCCGCTTCGCCTTCACGCTTGTAACGTCTGTCCACCGCCAGCGTATACCGTGCGACCGCCGTGCTGTTCTCGCCAGCGGAATACCGCATCTCCGGGTCTCTGGTCAACCGTCCCATTAAAATTACTTTATTCATCGTTTTCGCTTGCCCCTTCTACAATTTCAATTGCTCTGTCGATTGCAACTTTTTCTCCCTCCATACATTCAGCAGTGTATTTACATAACACACAGGAAATATTCTTGCACACATCTTCCTCTTTCATTTCCTGCAACTGTTCCACAACCTTGTCCGCATCAATCAGTCGCATTCACTCCACCCCCTTCCACAATTTTCGCAATTTCTGGATCATCTTCGATACAATATTTTTCAAATAAATGATCTTCCAACTGTTTCATAACTTTGTCTGTATCAAATGCAGTTGTCTGATTCTTAACGCATTTCATTGCTTTAACATAACCTTTATGCATCGAATTAAATAAATGAGTACTTTCTTTATCCATCTGTTTTTCCAATAAATCAACGTCAATCAGTCTCATCTCATTCTCCTTTCTCTTGCTGCTGACCGGAACATCATCAATAACATTTCCGATACCGGTCTTGTCCGATTATGTCGTTTTGCTTTTTTGATACAGGTCAGATCGTTATTTCCCGGTACATAGATCCCTACATGATGCGGGATTTCCAATGCTACTGTTTCATATACTTTTTCCGGCATAACAATGTAGTTGTAATCCCCGATAAAATTCAGACCATGCCCCGAACGGAAATCTTCGACGGATGATTTCACTTCATAGCACCAGAAATCACCCTTTTCAATTCCGGAAACGGTATTATTGACCGGTTTAAACAGCATATAATCCACCCGTACAGCGTGGCCTGTGGCATAATCAAATGTCACTTCCTTAGCCCAATAAACCCTCGTATCCCGCTTAGGGTCTATGTGGCTTTCCAGTAGCCCAGATAATTCTTCCGTAATTTCACGCCTGCTTTTCTCCTTCTTCACACATCTACACCCTGCTCTCTCAACGCCTGCGTCCAGACTTTCTTAACTTCCTCCGGGCAATGTGCCATAGCGTCAGCCCACGTCGGCCAGCGTCCGTGCTCATCATAGAATTTATATTGATATGCAAGGCTATCGCGGTTGTGTGGCTGCTCTGGGCTATGCTTTACCGCACATTCCGTGCAAGCCCCATCCGGCATTTTGCCGAATAGTGTCATTCCATGTCTCTTTTTCAAATATCCCATGTCTATTCCTCCTCATCCTCCAGATAATCAAATATCGTCCGCTGTCCCGACATCGGTTTCTGTGCCTCTTTTGTACCACTTTCATTCAGAATAATTTTTCTGAATATGCTTTCAAATATCGGAACCGCAATACTGTTTCCTGCTTGTGCATATAGTGCCGTATAATATCTCCCCCTGCGTCTGTGTACTGCTTTGGCTGCCTCAAAATCTGCATCTGTATACCCCATTAACCGCCAGCATTCACGCTCCGTTAGATACCTGTATCTTCCGTTTCCACAGTCAATTACCTGTGCTGGTGTGCGGTCCTGCCTGGTTGTTATGGTATATGCATAATCTTTAATGACTGTTGCTCTCCGAATACTTTTCTCTCCGATACAGGAAAGAATAGACGGCTGTGTTACATCATATACATTTGAAACCTTTTCGTTATCTTCCAAAAAATCATTAATACTTCGCATTGGTGTCCGGATCAGGCTGTCAAAATCGAACTTTTCACCATTCAGGCCGCTGATTGTGAATACTCTCTCACGTGCCTGTGGCAGTCCAAATTCTCTCGCATCCAGAACATCATAGCTGTTCGTGTATCCTAATCGCTCCATCTCCTTCTGATATTTAACGAAATTTTCAATCATATGTTTCGATGTGACATTTTTGACATTTTCCCATATTACATATCTGGGTTTCCATTTTCCCATCTGTTCAATGATATGTATTGTTTCCCACATCAGGCTTGATCTTGTTCCGCTGCCCTGCTTTGCTCCTTTTCCACGGTTTATTCTTCCGTCTGACGCTCTTGCTTTTCCCTGGTGTCCAGCAATGCTCATGTCCTGGCATGGACTTCCGTGGATTAGGATATCTGGCTTCAAATTCCATCCAACAACACTCTGTGTTTTATATGCCAATTCCTCACGGAACATTGAATTGTATGAACGTACCGCCTTTTCGTTGATTTCCACATAGTCAATTGCTTTCGTCGGAATACCGAGGTTGCGGAGTGCACATCGCGGACTTCCGATTCCGCCAAACAATTCCAATATCTGAACTGGTTTTTCTACTATTTTCATGGCATACACACCTGTGCATTGCAGTCACGGATCTGGATCTGTGTATTCGTGCAGGGCTTCCATTCCTGGATGTATTCCAAGGCTTCATAGTAGCGTTTCTTCGGCACGTTGTTGCGGGCGTTGACGTGAAAATAGTGTTTCAGGTCGCGGTTGCACTCCGCGAATACTTTTTTGCCAATTTCGTTGTAAGCATTGCTGTACTTGCCTCCTAGGGCATCCAGGACTGCCTTGTTGACCTCATCACCGAGAACAACTTGCTCCCCGTAGTCGATCGTCATGCAGTTCTCCAGATTGTCTACTCTGCCATCCAGATCACCTACATGGACATTCAGACCTTTTACGTGGTTCTCTGTTTTCTTCTGGTCTCTGGCAAGTTGAAAAATCGCTCGCATCTCTGGTGAGAGATCTTCCAGATCATAGCTGCCAGTCTTTCGGATCGCCGGCAGCACTTCCGATGTAACCCAGCGTTTGAAACGCTTCGCTGATTCTAATTTGCTGCTGAGAATGAGTGAGTATAATCCTGACTCATTAATAATAGTCACCTTCTGATTTCCTCCAGGGGTCATCATTTTGGTGACCCCTTTGTCTTCTGGATCAACGTGATCAGAAACGGCATTTGCTAATGATTTCCCTTTTCCGTATCCTAACGCCTCAGCCACATCTTTCCCCACAAACCACACTTCCCCATCTCTCATCACGGTTCTGATCTGCCCAAATTCTTCATTTTCAAAAATCTTCAGCTGTCCCATATTGCCTCCTTACTCGTTCAATGTTCTTTCCAGTGCATCGAAATCATAGTCCCTTTGCGGAAATGCATTGAATGTATTCTTTGCTGTTTTCTTTTCCTTCTTCTTGGTTGGCTGCTTCTTGACCGGGTAAAAACTCTTCCATCCTTGCACTGTAGCTTCTTCCACTATCATCAGCTGCTCTGCCATATCATCACTAAGACTTCCGAGCTTCTTTCTGAGCAACCGTACCTGGTAATCAGATAACTCCCTGCCGTTTTTTTCTTGACTGCTCAGGTATCCCTGAAAAGCTCTCTCAAGTTCTGGATCATCGAAAGTAATGTCCGGCGGAGCCGTATCTATATCTATATTTCTTTTTTCTTTTATTTCTATAGGACTTTCTTCGGAACTATTTTTATTTTCTTCCGAAGTAATTCGATTTTCTTCCGAAGTAATTCGATTTTTGGGTGCATTTAAGAAAGGCTCCTCTTCTTCCCCGTTTCTGAGGAGCCAATACTTATCGCTATAGAGCTGTCTCTTCATGCGTTTTACTGCTATCTCGTAATAACGACGCTGAATCCCAACAGAGGTGATGATGTTTTCCGTCATGAGGTCATCATCAATGAGACCTATCTCAGAGCAGAAGTGCACCACTTGCACGACAGCTTTTTGCCCCTTCACCCACTTGTTGCCGATCATCCTTGTGATCATTCTTGATAGCTTATCAAGTGAGATCTCTGCGTAGTAACCTTGCTTGTATACGATGCACAGAATGCAGTCATATACAGTCACTCCCAGTGGACCATATCGGTCCAGGAGATCGAAGACCTTATCGTCTTCGTAAAAATCAATCATCTTCGGAAAGTAACTGAGTCCTTTTTTGTTAGGAGCACCACGCCCCATGCCGGACACCTGCCTTTCCTGTATATTACTTAAGTTCCATCAGCGTAACGCTTAAATACGCTTCCTCTTTATACGCCTTTGTGACGCTCAGTTTTATGATCTGTGTATCATCATGGTATGCGATGCCGTTCAGGGCATCCAGCACAACCTTTGCGATGTTGTCACTATCCGGCTTCTTTGCCGGCCAGATCTTCCCTGTCAGCATGTCTTCCCTTTTCTTCTTCGAGATGCTCTTAGGCGGTTCGAAGAAAGCTAAGATATTAGCAGCTACATACGCATCATCGAAAACCGTTTCTGTCCGTATTTCTGTTGGAAACAGGTCTTGATCAGGTTTTCGTACAGCACCGTCTTTTCAGGTGTTACGCTGCTCATTTTGTTGCTTCTGCTGTCATAGAATGTCCTCGCCCGGGCTTTGCCCTGCGGCTTGCCCGGTACGGTGAACGTGAATAACTTTGGTTCTTCGTTATTGTTCTGACTGTTCATTTTCTACTTCCTTTTTACGTAAGCGGCCATTCCGGTGAGGTCAACGGGATGGTCTGTTTTAATTATTGAAGAACATATCTTCCATGCTCATCTGTTCCGAAGCATCTGCCTCTTTTGGTGGTTCTGCTGCTTTCGGTACATCCGTCTTTGCTTCCGGGACTTCCCTGTATTCATGCTCTGCCACCGGTTCTTCCTTTTTTACAGAATCGACATACTCAGCTTTTCCGTCCTCGTGGATCACTGCCATGTCCTTGTCCAGGGCGTTCTGCAGGTCGATGCTCATAATGCCCCATTTGCTGATGATCTGGCGGAGCATGGTCTTCAATGCCATGCTGTCAAAATCCTTGAACCAGAAAGAAGAATATTTCCAGAGGTCTTTTTCCGGGATCTGCCCGGCTTCCAGGAGTTCCAGCGATCTCGCCCCGCCATTCCCTCCAAACGCCTGGGAATACTTTTCGGCGTGTGCCAGCATCTTCTTCTTCGACCAGTACATTGTCTTTCGGAATCCGTTCTCATACTCGAACATGGCATAATAACCGGCTGTAGGTGTCCCGTCACGGATGATGTCATCCTCGATCAGGTTCACTTCAATTTCTTCGTTCAGGGGATCGTAGTGGAGAAGCTCCCCTTCTTTGATCGCCATGACGTTCAGGCGTTTGTAGTATCCGGAACGCACTGCCAGCTGGATATAACCCTTATACCCAAGCTGGAACTGTGCTTCCTTGCAGCCTTTTTTATTGTTCTTGAACGGGACCATATAGAACTGTCCGAGCTGTGGGGATGGTGAGAGGTTCAGTGCTTCACCGAGTAATGCAGCTGACAGGATGCTCTGGTTCGTGCATTCCTGCAAAGCCGGTGTTGTCTGTACTGCAGAAACGATGCTGGAGACGAATCTGGTGGCATTCTTGCCGCCGACCACGCTGTTGATCTGCTTCCTCACTGCTTCCTGGGACATATACGTTGCCATGCTGCTTCTTGTCTGTCTGTTTGCAAGACTGTTTGCTACTGCCATGTTTTATTCCACCTTTCCAAACTGAATGTTGTTGCGGATCAGGTATTCTCTCAGATCCATGATCTGTTTCTTGGTGCCGCGTACACGGAAGTCAAGTGTCCAGATCTCTTCCTGTACTTCTGTAGTGTTCTCTGCTTCCTGTGTTTCTGCCGTAGTTTTCGGTACTTCTGCCTTGCTGTCTTCTTTGTTTTCCACAGTAGCGGATGTTTCTTCCTGCTGTACTGCCTTTCTGGATGCCTCTTCTTTTTTGGCTTTCTCCTCGGCTGCTTTTCTCTTTCGCTCTTCCAGGGCTTTTTCCATTTCTTCCAGGCGTTTTCCCTCTCTGAGTGCTTCCGAAAGGCTGTAGTTTTCTATATATTTCAGGACAGCCTTGTCACGGAAACGTTCCGGGAGTTCCTCAAGTGCTTCCATTTCTTCAGACATACGGTTGAACAGCGAATGGTAAGCGGTTTCCAGATGCTTGTCCGTGATGGATTTTTTATACATGCTTTCTTTTACTGTTTTCTCGAAAGGGATAACAGAACGAAGATCCCCGACATACAGGTCATAATATTCACGCATCTTTTCCGTTTTTTCGCTGCGGTACTTCTGCTCGATCTCGTACAGCCCGTCATCGATCACTTTGACCGCACTGCGTACTGGTTCCAGCACTTCCTTCACCTGTGCCTCAAATTTTTCATAAGGTGCCGCATAAAATTTCTTTACCTGCTTTCGTTCTTCTTCGAACGCCTTCACCAGTCTGTTCAGGGTCGCCCTGTCCTTACGCATCTCTGCGGTCTGGGAATCTGTATAGGCAATGGATGCATATTCCTGTGCCTTCTTCTGGATCTCTTCCTTCAGCTCGCTGCTGTTCCACTGGATCTCCGGGAGCGTTCCCGGCTCCATCTTGGTCGTGATTCTTAATTCCATGTTTACCTCCTGTCATATCCCCGGCAATATCCTGCCCGGTCTTATGTTGTGTGTTACCTGCTGCCAAAATTTCTTTTCTTCCTGCAAGAGCATCGCAAGGTCTTCTTCAACGTCAGAACGTTCAATGAAATAGTGGCGGACGGCTGTCCGCCTGTCTTCTTCCCGGTCTGACCGTATGTGTGCCCTCAGCACTACAAACCGGTAACCTGTCACCAGCAGATAGTGGAGCACCTGGATATAATAGTTATCCGGTATGCGGTTATCCCATTTGCCCCACTGGGCACCGTTCATGATGTTTGTGGTCTTGATCTCCAGGATACCTTTCCGCCCTTCCTGATCGGTCAGTTCGCCATCAAGCGAAGCCTGCATGAAGGGATGTTCAACGCTCCGCAGGATGCGGTTCTCATGATAAAGCACCTTGTATTCTGGATAATCCAGGGAGAAGAGTCTGCGGATCAGAGGCTCTGCTTCCGTTCCGTATTTCACATACGGCTTGTCGGATATGTCCTCCGGCATCCGTTTCCCGGTTTTCTCCTCGAACAACTCCACGTTGCTCTTGTATGGGTTCAGCCCCAATATCGCAGCCGCATCTGAACCGCCGATCCCAAGCGTGCGGCTTTTCAGCCACGCCGCATGGTCGGCATTTTCAATGATCGTATAGCTCATTTATCTGTATTTACCTCGTTTTGTTTTTCTTCCTGCTCCCTGAGTTCTTTCAGGATCATGCTCACACTCCATGTGGAGCACTTCATTTCATCTGCAATCTTCGTATTGCTCCATCCTGCCTCGTGCAGTGCTTTACCTTCCCCCGGTCTTTGGTCTTCTTTGTTGGGGGCTGTTTTCCACCTTTTCCGGCTTCGTCTCGGTTTCCGGAACCGGGGTTTCCAACACCAGCAGCATCGTTGCTGCTGTTACCTCTCGGAAACTCATGCCGTTAATGCATCTGGCAGCATATACCGCTTCGCCGTTCCGGCAACGATCTGCTGCTTCTTTGATGCTGATCTGTTTATATTTCATTCGGTTACCTCCTGTACAAATCTGCCTTCGCCGATTCCTTCTGCCGCATAGTCGGAAATTTCATTTATTGCATCAATATCTCTAACACCAGTTTTACGTAAAAACACGTATACGGCCAGTGTAATCTTGGAAAACTCTTCCAGAATTTCTTCTTTTGAACCCTGCATTTTTACATCTGCTCTTTCTTTGCTAGCCTTTTCGCATTTAATCACTTGATTTACCTCCTATGTTTGCCCTATAATTGAGCTGTATTATTATTTTTCAAGTCCCGGATCGCCCGCCAAAGCACCGGGACTTTTTACTACCTCAAGTGTCGCCTTCTCAACGATCACCGATTCTTTCGTCTCTTCATTTATTGCATGCACATAGATGCTGTTATGGTGCCAGATCCGGTACTTGCCCGAATCAATCCCGGCCAGTTCCAGGATGGCTCTGGCTTCCTGGTCTTTCCCTTCGCTTACTCCGATCATTCTGCTTCCTCCTTGCCCATCCACATTAGCATACGGATCAATACCGCACACCACACTGTGATGGCAGTGCCGATAATATCGCGTTCACAAATCGTGCTGTACTTTCCCAGCCACCAGAACGTGAACGCTGCGGCTGCTGTGGCTACGATCGGGGCAATCACACCAGCTCCGGTTGTTTCTTCCACTTCTTCTGTTACTTCTGTTTCTCTTCTTTTCATCTGCTTGTCCTTTCTTAAAATGCAATTCCTTCAATCTCCGCAAATCTCTTTGCATTGATAAAGTACACCCATCGGTTTTCCGACGTCCGGATACCATACCCCCACGGGAAAACTCCCTGTTGCAGTCCTTTTCGAACTGTATTATGGTTCATTCCGAGCATTTTTGCTGCTTCGTTAATATCTAACCTCGGAATGATTTTGTTTCTTATTTCCTTAGTCGGAAGTACAGAAAATTTATCGTTTTTATCCGAGAAATAATCCTCAGCCAGTCCAAGTGCCAATGCTATATCCACCTGCGTTTCTTCTGGTGGTACCTGTTTATCAGAAAGATACTGGCTAATTGAACCTTTGCTCTTTCCTGTCAGACCGGAAACTTGGATTTGGTTTAAATGCAATTTCTGCATGGCTTGTTTCAGCTTTTCACCGAATGTTTTCATGTTGCTCACCTCACTTTCCTATTCATTCATAATCAGCATCATCGCCATCATAGTCCAAGTCGTTTTTTAATTACGAGTATCACCAGAGAAACAAAGCTAAGAGCCAGAGCCGCCAGCGAGATTCCTTCTGTCTGGCGGTTCATTTTATCCAGATATTTTCTCTGCTCTTCCGGTGTCATATCTTCATATTTTTTTTTCATCTTCCCCTCCTTCCGCTTGCTTTTGTTGAATATTATTCACATCTCAGAGCTAAAAAAAATACTATCTCTTTCGCCAGTAGAAAGTCTTAAGACTTTTGACAAGTTTGATATTTCCGAAGCTTTAAATTCGCTTACTCCTCGCAATTTATTGTAGAGTGTTTCTCGTGATATTCCGGATTTCTTAGCTATAGCAACCATCGTCATTCCAGAATCACTTATTGCTTGCTCTAACAAACGAGTATTGACCACTGTTTTCACCTCTCTCTTTGTTGAATTTAATTCACATCATCACTATAACACTACCGTGAATATGTGTCAACACTTTTTTATATTTATGTTGAATTTTTTTCACACATATGATATAGTAAATTTCAGAAGGGAGGTTTATAATGTTAGATTTATATAAGAATATAAAACAACTTAGAGAAGAAAAAGGATTATCACAAGACGAATTAGCAAAACTTACTGGTTATACAAGTCGCTCTTCTATTGCTAAGATTGAAAAAGGTGAAGTAGATTTACAACAAAGTAAGATTCTTGCATTCGCAAAAGCTCTCGGAACTACCCCAGGGAAACTGATGGGACTTACTGAATTTGATGGAATTCAACCTTCCACTACTCTTGCGGCTCACTTCGATGGTGACGAGTACACAAAATCTGAACTGGATGAAATCCGCCAATTTGCAGAGTTTGTTAAGAATAAAAGAAAAGACTCCACCGTTTAAAAGCAGAGTCCGTTCATATTAATGAAAGAAATTATGACAAATAGAAATGCACCATGACAATATAATATACTTACCCAGGCAGCCAGTAGAGCGGCTGTGGTTCCCTTCCTGAGACTTGATGGGAGGGGATGCTTATGAGCGATTATGAAACATTTATGATCATTCTGACGACAGCCAGTTTAATCGTTTCGATTCTTACATACACACATAAGAAATAGCCGCCCTGCTCTCTGGAAAAGATAGGCGGCTATTTTAGTGCAGATCACCAGGACAGGGAGCCTTGACCTCCCTTACTGGCTGTCTTGATAAGTATATTATATGGCACTCAAAAATATTTGTCAATTTCAAATATACAAGAGTGGGAGGTTTTTACAATGAACACTTATGAAGAATTGCAAGAGCAAGCCTGCAAGGAAGGTATAGATATAGTAGACTACAATTTTCAGAGTAATAGAATTAAAGGACTGTATTGTGATGGAATGGTTGCCATCAGCAACAAAATCGACACATCCGTTGAAAAAGCCTGTGTTCTTGCTGAGGAAATTGGACACTATCACACCGCCGTTGGGGATATCACCGATCAGAGCGATGTAGAGAACCGCAAACAAGAACTAAAAGGCAGGCTCTGGGCATATAACCAGCAAATCGGTCTGATCGGACTGGTAAATGCATATAAACAGGGCTGTCATTCAAGGCACGAAGCCGCTGAATATCTTGGAGTTACCGAAGAATTTTTTCAGGATGCGATTGATCGCTACCGCTCCAAGTATGGCGTGTGTGCCGAAGTAGATAATTATGTTGTATTCTTTGAGCCGTCACTGGCGGTGATGAAAAAAAGTGAAATCATAGGTGCGAGCCTTTGAAATATAAAACACATAAAGGAGAAAATGAGTTATGGAAAAATACGATCCTCTTGCAATCAATTACAAGATGGATACATTAGAGGACATTTTATCTATTCCTGTTCCTACAGAAAAATTTGAACTTCCCGATGATTTTATGGATAGCATTGAATATGTTTTGCAACGCAAAGCCACAGAATTTAAAAAAGAGGGAGATATGGAATGTGCTATAGCTTGCTTAGAAAAAGCTGTTGAAATCATCCCATTCTCTCCTATGCTATATCCGGATTGCTTTGAACGTTTAGAAAAATACTTAAAGTTAAATAATCAATGGGACGAAGCTGAGGAAGTATCTCTTGAAGGTGCCAAACAAGAAAAGAACTTTCAAAATGAATTTAAAAATAAAGTTCTCTCAGATGCCGCAAAATTAGGCACTGATTTACTAGAAGCTTCTTATCACGAACCTGCAAGTGCTAAAGAGGCAATGTATCGCGGCAGGGTTTTCAGTATTTCCGGTTCTGACACCCGTTTTCCTGTTCTGCCTGAAGATTTTTGGGAAACTCGTCTGTCTGCCTGCTCTTTTATCTGGGGAATTAGCGAGCCATTATATTGTGACCCTGATCGAATTATTGCTTTTAGTAACCGCCCTTTTATTGATAATAGGGGAAATATCGAAAAGGCTGCCTATGAAAAATATGCATCTGAAATGCGATTAAAGAAAGAAACAGAAAAAGAATATTTTTGGATTTTGAAACATCTGCCAAGAATTGCCCCGAAATCCTTAAACGGCTATTCTCGAATGAAGAACTCAAACTCAAAAAATTTTCAAAAGATTCGAAAGATTGCGATGGAAAATGGACTTGAATTTGCAGACACTTCAAAGGAAAATATTTCTAAAAAAGAAATCCTTCGTACATGCTGGGGTGACTATGAAATGCCTGACCCTTACATTTTGGACATTCGCAAAGGTCCACGTTACGACTTGAAGAAAATAGAGGAGAGCAAGCCATGAAACTGACATCCGGTTTTAATTTTGAAAATTATGAAATTACAGATTATTTAGGATTTTGTTCAGGAGAATACGCTTTAAATACAAAGTTTCTTTCTGACTTTAATCTTTTATCTTCGTACTCTGAAAAACTTGAAGCGGCTCAAAAAAATGCTCTCGACCTTTTAATCAGCAACGCAAAGCAAATGGGTGCCAATGCAATTATCGGACTCGATATCGATTATACCACTGATGATCATGATATTATGGGCGTAATCGCAAATGGCACTGCTGTAACAATAAAGAGCACTTTGAAAGAACCTGTCGTTCCTGTAAAAATAAATGTTATCAATTATAACCCTGATTTGGAATTTAGGGTATCGTCCTTGACGATATTGCCAGATACTGAAAAATCTACAATTACTGCAACATTATTCGGAAAATCATCTGAAAATATTACTGGTGTTCTCGCTGATATCTTTCTTGTTGATATCTTCGATGAATTGCACCCTGTACATTACACAGGTTTTTCACGTTTTGATGTTGCACAAAACTTTGCTACTTCCATCAGTACACCTGTTCCTTGCAGTTTGGAACTTAATATACTTCCGCTAATTAAGTACGCTAAGGTATCCATTAAAAAATACATATTTGGCAACACTGTCATAACAGCTTCAGATAATAATTGTCTTCTGGATATTGAGCAGGAGACTATTTCCGAAGATAATACTGACAATATTTTTTCTAACTACAAATTACAGTTAGAAGAATATATAGAGTCTGTATGCTGCATGAATTCTGCTACTGAAATATTAACTTATACAAAAAACCTATTCGAAGAAAATCACGATTTCATACAAGCTGATTTAGTACAATTAATTTCTTCTTGTGCAAGTCTTGAGCGTATGTATGGAAATTGTAAAAACGATTGCATTGAAAAAATCAAAACTTATTTTGATAGTATCTAAAAACAATTAAACAAAAAATCCGCCCCAGTGTTACCAGCACCGAAGCGGATCAGTGAATCTATACAGGTCTGAGGACCAGTACAATCACCCTTAAGCAAGATGATTATACCACAATCCTCCAGCACCTGTATAGGTGTATTTTTATACCCATTTTACGAACAGGAGGATGATATTATGGCAACTGGTGTCAGAAAAAGAGGCTCAACTTGGTCTTACTATTTTGATACAGCAAAGATCAATGGAGAACGAAACAAAATCGAAAAGGGCGGCTTCCGGACGCAAAAAGAAGCATTAGATGCAAGAGCTGCTGCCATAGCTGAGTATAATAATTCAGGCAGAACTTTTTCTCCAAAAGAAATCAGTGTTTCTGATTATCTCGACTACTGGCTAGAAACTGTCATACATAAAAACGTAGATCATGGCTATAGCTATAACACTTACCGCGATTACGAATCAAAAATACGGCTGCATCTGAAACCTGCTTTTGGTATCTACCGTTTAAGCAGCTTTCAATATGCTCCGGACAAAGTGCAAGAATGGGCTGACAGTATGAAAGTAAAAGGATTTTCAAAGAGCATGATCCAGAACACACTGACCTGCCTTCAAGGTGCTATGAACTATGCAATATTGCCATTGAAATACATCCAGGCAAATCCCTGTGTTGCTGTAAAAATCGGTAAGATGCCTATGGACATGACCGCAAAAGCACATACGGAATATATCTGTTCTGTCGAAGAATTTAACCAGATCCTGAAACGCTTCCCGGCAGATAACTGTTTTCATCTGTCGCTGGTTGTTCCATATAATACCGGAACCAGGATCGGGGAAACATTTGCTATTGATTTAAGCCAGGATGTAGATTTTGAAAAGCACGAATTGAGAATACATGGACAGATGCAGAAGGTTGAAAAGACCTGGTATATAAAGCCGCCAAAGTACGACTCTTACCGTACTATAAAAATGGGTGAAACTTTGGAAAAAGAATTAAAATTCGCCATTCAGCAAAGACGGATAAACAAACTGAAATACGGAGGGGCTTACTCAAAAACATACCTGCTGCCGGATCGCTCAATTGCTCAGATCCGTGCCGACATAGATGTACCTTATAAAGAAATATTGCCCTTGTGTGTCAAAGAAAACGGTGCCTTGCTGACTCCGGATTCTTTCAAGTACTGTGCAAGAATTATCCATTATGAATTGAATAATCCGCTGTTTCATGCACACTGCCTGCGGCATACACACGGCACGATCCTGGCAGAGAATGGAGTAAACCCCAAAACAGTCATGGAACGATTAGGACACAAAGATATCACAACAACATTGCAAACCTATACATTCAATACCGATGCTATGCAGCAGACGGCGGTCGATGTTTTTGAAAATGCAATACAAACACAATAAAAAAAGGCGGTTGAACATCCCTGTTAAGTTCAGAGTGTTCAACCGTTTTTCCGTTCAACTACAATATTTATTTTTTTAGGGTGGCAAATGGGTGGCAAAACGACTGAACTTTGCACCTAAAATCCTGCAAATCCCCTTATTCCCTCACAAGTTTTACTGCACTTTCTACGTGCACCGTATATCTATAGGTCTAATAGTTAAGTCTTACACCGCCCTGCACATCCTCAATAATACTTAAAAATCTATGTTTATGCAATAGTTCAATCTTTAAATCTTTTTGTTTCTGTATCTTACATTTCTCTGTCGGTGGCAAATCGGTGGCAATGCCACCATTCTACTACACCCTCTCTACCTTCTTAAGATACACCCATCCTACACCGCTTTTCAGCTTGCCGAATCCGTTCTTTTCTTCTACGATCTCGTACTTACCTGACTGCAAAAATGTTCTGGCAGCACTGTATGTTTTGGCCGGCCCTGTCCTGATTGGAACATTTGTGGTTTTCGGCCGCACCTTGTATGGGAGTTTTGCGGATGTGTACACCTTTTTACCGGTATCATTGTAGACATGATAACCGGCATGCTGATCTGCACACTGCTTGGCTTTTTTCAGCGTTTTAAATGCCCCAATCTGGCTGCTGGCGTTCTTCCATGTCTTGCGGACACGGTACCATGGTTTCGTGCTTGCCGGAAGAATGTCACCTGATCCGGCAATTTTTTTCTTGAACTCGTCCCACGTCCAGCTGGTTTTATAGCGGTTATTGTGCACATACGGTGCCGGGCATACCTTGTTGACGATATCATAATGCCGCAGGACATGGTCTGTAGCGATTCCAAGTTGCCCCATCAGATGCTTGACCAGCCATACACAGGCCTCCTGCGTCTCTTTCGTAAAATACCATTTCGGGTCAGATGCAAGTGCAGCGTTGCCGTCACACTTGCAGCACATTTCGATGCTGATCGTGTTGTAGTTGTTGGCTTCCGGGTGCTTCTGTTTGTAATAACCAGCCGTGCCAACCGCCCACGGCACGGCATCCAGACTGCAACGCTGGTAGATGGTGCCATCCCAGTAGATGTAGAAATGTGCACCACACCCATCGGACGACAGGTCATGTGCCTGGCCGACCACGCCCAGATAATGCACTCCAATGTACTTTTTCTGATTTCCCCATGCCGGGACTCTGGATGATGATATGGCGTTTGTAATTTTGTAGCTCATAATTTTTACCTGCCTTTCTCAGAGGACGCTCATGCGTCCCCTTTTTTCTCTGCTTTCTGTGTCAGTATGTCGATCGCATTGGCGATCACTGCCGGCAGCGGTATGCCCATCAATCCGGCATTTTCGACGATTGAAATCAGTTCGTTGGCGATGAAACCGATAATCACCGCATCACGGATGTAATCCACACCGATTGCCAGATCCAGCCGGTACGCCACCAGAACAAACAGCAGCGTCATACATTTCCTGCACAGACCTTTCCAGCCTGTCCGGCTTTCCAATGTTCCGGATTCCGTCTTCTTGCTGTTATGGAATACCCCGGCAACGATCAGACCGGAGATGTAATCGATCGCCATAAAAATGATCAGCGTCATCAATGCCTGATCCCAGCCGCCAAAAAAATAAGCAATCGCCCCACCGACTGCTCCTGTGATAGTACACAACATTTCTTTTTTCATCCTCGTCAGTCTTTCCTTTCTTGTTACTCTGTAAGAACATTGATTTTTCGAATCCAGATACCTTCGCCGCTCTCGTTGGCTGATATCATCATATACTTTGCATTATCCGGAACAGTAACGATATAATCACAGTCCCCTTCTTCTTCGATTTCTACAGCTGAAACCATTGTGAATCCGGCACTGCTGTTATCAACTGCAAAAATAATCGGATATTTTCCGCGTCCACTACCGGCTCGTGATACCATGCTCGTATGTATGATATACCGTTCGCCTCGTTGTACATTCAGTGTTGTACACTGTGTTTTTGCCCCTTCCATAAGTACACACGAACTGCCAGCATCTTGTGCTTCCCACAGTTTGCCGTCTGTGATAGACACTGTTTTTTCTACTGAAAAAATTGCCTGTACATTCCGGACATCCTTGCGTGTTTTTGCCATCAACGCCTTACTCTGTCCTGTAATACCTGCCATCTTTGTTTCCATATCTTTTACGTGCTCATTTGTATAACTCTTACACGCCTCAGCGTTATTGTAACATTCTTGGATGCTGTCATGGATCGACTGCCGGACATCCCGCCCGTAGACTGCCGCCAGTATCTTTTTTAAGTTCTCTGTTATAGCCATTCCTGTTCCCCTTTCCTATGAAAATGTCAGCTTCAATGCCGCATGCACACCACATGGTGCATTGTTGACTGCGTTGGTTGTATTCGGCATCGTTGCGGCAATAGATACCATATTACGGTTGACAACGCCCCGGTAGGACGATGCCGCTACCAGCGTGGATGCATTGCCACCATAAATATAATTCCCATTCTGCCGGATCTGCAGTCCGGTTGCCGATGCTATGCTAACAGAACTGCAGCCGACAATCGGTGTCGATACCGGAATGCAGAACTGCACTTCCTTGCCTGCGGATGTCACATAGCCAGCCGTGAAACATTCAATATTTATGCTGTCGCCCTTGGTCAGGATATTCATATTTCCGACTACAAACCAGTATGATCCGCTGTAGACCAGCTCCAAAACCGTGTACTGATCTATCAGCTCTGCAGGGATGTTGCTGTTCCGGTAATAGATTGGCTTCGCCCCTGTACTATTGACGTTCAGTGTTGGATTTGCAGCGGTGTTGGCATAACTGAAACGCACAAACACTCTTGCACCAGCTGCCAGCTTAAAGTTCGACAGGCTGACCGTCTTTGCGGCGGTCGATCCTGTCGTATAACACACGGCATAATGGGCAATGTCAGCCGTACCATTGAAATTAACGCCATCTATTGCCCGTGTTGTCTGGAGTTTTGTAGCTGTTCCTGCATTTCCTGTAATCGTTGTCGGTGTTCCTCCGCCATTGGCATCCACATAACTTTTCACTTTCTTCCATAACTCAGTAAGCCCCGCCTTATCTAGATATGCCATGTTCCTTCCTCCTTATATCAATTCACTTTACACGCAGATTGCATCAATTTCGGCATTGGTAAGTGCATCGACCACAAACAATCCGCCCAGTGCATCCCATGCCTTGCCGTCCCACGCCACGTTGGTACCTGCCGGGCCGTAGTCAGATGCTGCTTCCAGGTTGTATACGTCACCGGCAACCTGCCCTGTAGTCGGCAGTTTTGTTGCATCTGCCAGGGAACCCTTGTACTTATACACGCCTGTAATGTCGGATTTCTTCGCATAGATACCAGATAAATCTGTCTCTGTTGGCAAATCATTCAGTTTTGAAAACATCGCTGGAGGCATGAGACCCATATTACCAGTAGTTGCAACTGGAATAATTGCTTTTACGGTACTTCCTGCAAAAGTGAGACAAACAGATGCTTGCGTGTAATCTTCTTCAGCATAGGCCATTGTCATGGCTTCCCATGTTCCTTTACCGCTCAGAAGTTTACCCGTATCGCCTTTCGCCGGTGCCGGTACCAGTCCGTGTGTACCTGCCGCATTAGCTGTTGCACCCTTGAAGTCAGAGTAGGTCGTGTTTGATGCCGGGATGCCTAAGCCTGTGATATCTGTCTTAGTAACTGGTGTCGTACTAGATACGTGTCCGGCTGCATCCACGGTCACTTTGTACAGTCCGTTTGTTTTCGCCGTATAACTCGGATGCACATATTTGTTCGCACCGGTTTCGATTCCTGTCAGTTTGTTCTTCTCTGCTGTCGTATAGTCGTTCGTAGACAGTCCTTTACCGTTTACTTTGTCTACCTTCCCTGATAATGCTTTTTTGATCTTGCCCCAAAGATAAGTTAATCCCGCTGTATCCAAAAATTTTGCCATAATGTTTTTCTTCCTTTCTTTTAACTGTAAATGCAGATCTCATCAATCTGCCCATTCGTTATCGCCGTTACTGTTGTATACTTCACACGCCCCTGCCCTGCCTGCAGCTGTTGCTGTGTGTATGTTAATGCCGTACCGCCAAGCGTGACCTTGCTGTTTGCCGGTTTTAACAGGTCTGTCACCTTCTTCGTGATCTGCAGCTGCTGCTGTATGTTGTACGTGGGTGCTGCACAAAAAACCTTTTCACCAATCTTCAGCATATCCACATCATAACCGGCATCCGACAGGTCGATTGCAGATAATTCTGTCACCAGATTTGCCCCGTTGATCTTTTTGAATGCCTTTTCGCCTTCTTCTTTCAGCTTCGTTGGGTCCTGTATTTCGGAAAACTCCACGGTCTTCGTGATGATGCCGTATTCTTTCACGGCTGCCGCGTCTTCCAGGTAATCCTTGCCACCGTTTACATTTGCGATCGTGACCGGCCATTCGTTGTTTGACGTCGATGACCCGAGCGGGATCAGACGTGTTGCAAGGTCATCCGTCTTGACGTTCTTGGTAACATCAATTATGTTCTGCCCCTGCCGTATATCCTGGCCGCCTGCCTGTTCATATTCTGCCAGGTAATCAATATAGTGCACACCGCCGACGGTTCGTGTTCGGATATACCCGCCGCTTTCTGCGACGAGTTCATCCATTATGTCCCTCGTGGTGCTGTAATCGTTCCGCTCCCGATCTGCCGCTTCCCCGGTAATAGTCACCTGACCGATCAGGAACTGCTTGAAATCATCCACCTGTTCGTTGTGCTTCTTAACCAGCCACTTGAAATAATTTCCTGGCGTTGTCTTTCCCGGTACATCCGTGCCGGTCTTGTGGAATGGACGGATGATGCTGTCCTGAAAAAATACTAGGTCGCCTTCTGTCTGGATCTCCATCTCAAGATCCCTGTCTTCGACGGTGTTCATCACAACGCCCCGGTAGATCGTCTTCTCACTGCCCGTCAGGCCGAACCGGATTACTTCCAGCATGGACTTTCGCCGCAGGACGGATGCCGCAAGCGGATGGTCCAGGACGATTGAAACATCACAGGAGCCGTTTTTGTTGACTTCCTGAGTCAGTGCCCCTTCCGTAATGCAGCGGCCTCTTATCCACGGATGGTACAGGTAGGAACCATCCAGCGTGATCTTATACATTAGAACCTGCCCCCTCTGTATTCTACGGAAACCGTGCCGCCATCCCCTTTAAACTGCATGGTATGGATGCCCTCTGTGATCAGGATATCAGGCACCGTACTGTGCCCTTTTGGGATCTGGTAGCTTTTTCCGTCATATGTCACTGTGACCGCCGCCGAAGCTTCAAAAACACACCCCGTCGGCATCACATCCCCTACGACCGTGATTTCACCCGGTACCGGGATGTTTTTATAGTCTCTGATGATATCCGTTTCAAAATTGAAGCTGTCCCATTCCCAGTCATCCAGTGACGTTTTCCGTGCCAGCTTGTACGGCTCTGCATCCAGCGTGACTACGATCTGGCTGTAATGCTGGTTGAGCTTGCTGCTGTCCACGCTTACCCTGGCATCGTAATAATAGCCGTCATCCCCGAAGATGACCGGGAGCCGCCTGCCGTGCAGTTTCCCACGGATGTCACTGGCTTTTGACAGCCAGGTGCTGTAAGTCCCGTCCTTGAAGTCGAACGTCAGCTTATGTATTGCATTGTCGTACACTGGGAAACCGGTAATGGCTTCCGTCAGGTCCAGTGCACCGTTCCTGCCGGGGATGGTCACGGTACTTTTCCGGACGGACGGCGTACCAAGATCCACACCCAACAGTTTCAGCCCAAAATCGCCCATTTTATACTTTCCGATCTGTACATCCATCAGCTTCCCCTCCTCTGCCGGTTCCGTATTGTGTTCATGTTTTCATTGACGTAGGGTGTGACCGCCTTGCCCACCGTCCTTCCATCCAGGTCGACCGTGGTATGGATCTCAGCCTGTAACTGTATTGTCTGGTTGCTTGCCGCTTCTAATAGTTTCCCTATCGATGCATTGCCTGCATTTGAAACGGTTATGAAATTGCCTAATTGATTAACCGTCTGCTCGAACCGGTCCAAGGATGCCAACAGCTTCGGATCCAGCTTTTGTAATGCTGCCTTTTTCTGTTCAGTATCCTCGAATGGTGTCGGGAGTGCTTCCAGTACTTTGCCCACCTCAGACAGTCGTCCTTTTTTTGCCAGCTTCTGTATTTTTTTCTTACTTGCCGCATTTGCTTTCAGGGTTTCCAGATCCAGCTCAGAATCATCGGTGCCCTTTGCCTTCTTTTTCTTTGCCGTTGTCTTGCCCGAAGTTGTGGTACCCTTTGCATTTGTTGACGTTTTCGTGCTTTTCGCGGATTTATTTGATTTTCCAAGCCCAAACGCTTTTTTAAACGCTTCGATCATATCCTTTGCAATGCCCCGCATGGATTTTTTCAGCGTTTCTTTTTCACCATTCAGACTCTTGATCAGGCTCTTGGCGATCTTCTTTCCGGCTTCTTCGGCTGCTTCCTGTGCGGTTTTGGCTGCCTCTTCCACTTCTTTCGTCCATCCGGCTTTTACATCTGTCAGACGCTGTTCGAAGAAATCTTTCGAAAAGGTTTTGGACGAACTCTGCAGCTGTTCCCATTTCTCCTTGTACGCCGCCAGTTCTTCCGCTGACATTGCGTTCAGGTGCTCCACGAAGTTGTCTGCCTCGTTCAGGTCCATGCCAAGGATCTGGTCCATCAGGCTTTCCGGTATCTTGTCCTTGAGCTTTTTCAGACCTTCCTGGTACCGCTCGACTTGTGTCAGCTGGGTGTCCAGGTCGTACATATTGACCGGCTCTGACATCTTCTTTTTCATGTCGTCCCGAAATGAGATGATCTTGTCGTAAGCTTTCTGGTACTTGTCTGCGATCTCGTCCAGCTTCTTGTCTAAGTCATCTTCGATCTTACTGTAAGCTTTCTCTGTCCCTTCTTTCAGGGCATCCATGAACGTTGATGTGTATTTGTTGGCATAGTTCTTGATCTTTTTGGCGTTCTTCCGGAGCTTTTTTGCTTCTTCCTGGAGCTTTTTCTTCTGCGTTGCATCCGTGGTGTTGCCCGCCTCTGTTTTCTTGTCTTCGGCCAGTTTTTCGTATTTTTTTACAACCTTATCCACATAGCCGTCAATCTTGTTATCCAGCTTGGAAACCAGGAGCTCCTGACGCTTGTCAAGCCCGCTGGTGATGGATTCCATGATCGCAGACGCCGCATCGGAATAACCGCCTTTTGCCGCATCTACTTCACTGGCTGCCTTGACAGCTTCCTCGGACATCTTCTTCATGGTTTTTTTCAGCTTCGGGACTTCGGCTTCAATGCCCTTGATCACACCTCCGACGATGTGTTTACCGATCTCGTCCTTGAAAACCTTGGACGGGGAATGGATGCCAAGTTCATTCTTTGCGGTTTCCAGCGATGAATCTGTCATAGACCCAACACTGTCATTTACTATTTTTTCACCTCGTTCAATTCCGACTGCGACACCTTCAGCCATACTAAGTCCGATTTCATCACGCCATACATGAGACGGGCTGTTCTTTTTTATCTTTTTTTCTGCTTCGTTTACAGCTGATTGAAGAACGCCGTTTACTGCATTTTGTATGAAAGATGAGCCCCTGTTAATTCCAACTGCAACACCTTCTGACATACTCTGCCCAACACTTTCAAAAGAACTTCTGTAAGTCTTTGCCGTGTCTGCTGCTTTTGCCATGGAACTGCTCACAGCCTGTGACACCTGCCCGGAGTTTTGCTGGATTCCGTCCGCTGTTGCTTTCTGCGACTCTTTTCCGGCTTCCTCGCCGCCTTTCTTGGCTGTCTCTGTGACTTCCTTCTGGCCGGATTCGATCTCACTCTTCGCCTTTTCTGTGTGCTCTTTGCCGCTCTGTTCCCCAATTTCGCCAGCTTTCTGTACAATCTCCTGACCAGTACTGTCCCAGTTGGTTATAATGGCAGCAAATTTCTCTGAATAGGCTTCTGCCGCTTCGCCACCACTCTCAGAATATGCTACCACTGCATCTTGTAATTCTTTTCCTGTCATTTCTGTGCACGCTTTGACAAGATTTGCACTCTGAGGTCCCAGATTAACCAAATATGAAAAAAATTCTTTCGTCATGCCCTCTCCGGCACGTCCTGCAAGGGTTATCAGGTTATCTGCCCACTGATCTACACCATTTGCTGCACTTTGCAGATGTGTTACTACATCTTCTGCCGAAATCTCTTCACCGCCCGAAAAATCTTCGTATGCATTTACAACGCCTTTCAAGTTGTTCTGAATAGACGTTTTCATGTCCTCGTAGGCTTGTTTGACCTCGTCAGACATTTCTGTTGCGGATTCTGATACGCCCTGGTTTGATTCTTCAACAGCGGTTTTATACTCGTAAGCTTTCTCCGCTATTTTGTTGTATCTTTCATCTGCTTCCGAAGTTGTCCCCTGTAAGCCGGCAACGACTTCTTTCTGTTCTTTTATCTGGCCGTTCAGGGTGTTCAGCTGCAATGCATATTTGTCAACCGGTTCACCGGCTGCTGCGTAACTGCTCGCCATTTCCTGCACGGATTCCGTGCCGTCCTGTATCGCAGCGTTATGTTCATTGATTTTCTTTACTGCCTGTGACCGCAGGTCGTTGAGCACTTCTTCCGCTTCTGACAGCTGGATCTGTGCCTCTGCCAGATCAGAAGCCGCCTTGTTTGCCTGTTCCTGATAAGCATTTGCAAGTGCCTGCTGCTTCATGGAATCGATCACGGCATCCACTGCGGATTTTTCTTTATTCAATGCTCCTGTCGTTTCATCAATGGAAATTCCCAATTCCGGCATGGCTTCATTGAGCTGGTCAACCATTGCACTCATCTGTGCCTTTTCTGCTGCCGTTTTGCTCGTTTTATTTGCTAATTCGTAGAGCTTATCCGAAAGTGTTTGATAGGTTGCCGCCTCTGTTTCGGCACTCTTGATATTTTCTTTTGCAGTCTCTTCATGTTCTTCTATGCTGTCTTTCAGCTCATCGTAGGAATCTTTGCACTGTTCGATCGCCTTCCGGTTCTTTACTGACTCCGATGTCCGGTCTTTCATGACCGCCCCGAATGCCACGGCTGCCGCTGTAAGGGCTGTAAGGGCTACTGCCACCGCACCGACTGGATTCGCAAGGAGTGCCGCTGAAAACTTCGTAAATGCTGTTGTAACCTGTTGAACGACCAGCAACCCGACCAGTGCCGCTGCCAGTACTGCAAGGGCTGCCGCCAGTGCCGTGACTGCCGCCACAACTTCCGGGTGTTCCTTGACGAACTCCGTTGCCCATTCCATCGCATCTGCCCCGCTCTGTTGGAGTTCCATCAGCACCGGTGCAAGCTCATCCCCGATCGCTATCTTCAGGTTCTCGGTGGCGTTCTGGAAACGCTGCTGAGCAAATTCCCCGGTTTCTGACATCTTCTCAAATGCAGTGGTTGCCGCCCCGGTGCTTCCTTCCATCGCCTGCACCAGGCTGTTGTATTTGGACGTTCCGCTGTTCAGGATGGACAGCATACCGACGCCGGCCTCGGAACTCGACCACATGTTGTTGAATGCGGTCGTGTCACCGTCCACGCTGTCCGCCAGTACCTGCAAAACGTCCCCGAGGGAATTGCCCTCTGCCATAAGTTCGGCGAAGGTCTTGCCGGTTTTCTTCTTGAGCGTTGAGCCGACAACAGAACTTGTGCTCCCAAGTTCGTTCAGGGCCGCCTTGACGTAGGTCGTCGCCTGGGCGGTCTGTGTACCGTTGGCCGTCAGCAATGCATAACTTGCCGACAGGTCTTCCAGATCCATGTTGTACGCCGCCGCCAGCGGGATGACCATGCCCATGCTTGCACCTAACTGTGCAACGGATGTCTTACCTAAGTTCTGTGTCGTGATCAGGACGTCTGAAATCTTCGCTGCATCATCCGCAGACATACCATAGGCATTGATGGCGGTCGTCAGGATGTCCACGGCGGTCGTGGTGTCGGAAAACCCACCGACAGCCAGCTTGTTCGCTGTACCGACAAAATCCACCGCACTTTCGGTCGCTACCGATGCAGAAATGGCCTGGTAGGTCGCTTCTGCCAGTTCCCCGACACTCTTGCCGGTTTCACCGGACAATGCCAGGATCTCGTTCCTCATATCACCGAGCGGCTTCTGCGACTCATCTGCAATCGTGCCAACCTTGGCCATCGCCGTTTCGAACTCCATGCTTGCCTGCGTGCAGCCCATGAGTGCGTCCGTGATTGCTTTCACGGATGCCGTTACTCCGGCAGCTACCAGGGCCTGTGCAAGGGCATCAATGGCTGTACTTGCCTGGTCTGTCCCTTCCTCGAACCCGTCCCCGATGCTGTCGCCTATGTCAGAGGCACTGTCTCCCACGTCTTTTGCCGCATCCGAAACGCTGTCCACAACGTCCGACATGGCATCCTCTACTGCTTCCGCTGCACTCTCGCCTGCTTCTTCCACAGATTCCACAATGTTGTCCACAGCGTCCTGCACGGACTCTGCGGCATCCTGTCCGGCATCTTCCGCCGCATCTGTGACCGCATCCGCCGCATCTTCTGCTGCGTCCTGCACATCTTCCAGTGCATTTTCCACCTGCTTTGCCGCTTTTTCTGCCTCTTTCCCTGCTTCCTCTGTCGCCTGGGAAACGGCCTGCTCTGCCTGTTTTGCCGCATCCCGTGCATCGGAGGCAGTCTGCTGCGTTGCACCCTTTGCTGCCTGCTCGATCCGCTTTAAGCCTTTCTGAAATCCACTCTCGTCGATCTCAGTGTCAAATCTTAGTGTTCCGTCTGCCATTTCCTGCCTCCCATCTTCTTATCAGTCTCCCCACATCGCAGCCGCGAACAGGTCACCGATCTGTTCCTCATCCCGCTCGTCTTCCAGGGATATTGCCCGCTGGATCTTCTGGATCCGCTGGCGTTCCTGTTTGTCCCTGATCTTTCCGGCATCGATCGAACGGTAGCCGATGCGGGTTTTCGTGCCGGAATCATCCGGCAGGCCTTCCAGCAGCATCTGGAACTTCTGCCAGTGCAGATATTTACAGGCCAGCAGGTCAATGCCGTAATAGTTCCGGAAATCGCTGACGATATACGGTGCATCTTTCTCATAGCTGAACGTCTGCTTTCCACTGCCTTCACGCTCTTTTTCCTTTTCTGCTGACCGGATGCCGGCAATGAAATCCGTGACTGCCTGGACGGCCCCCTGGATGTCCGGCGGAATCTCTTTTTTGTATAACCGCAGGATCAGAAAGAGCCGGCTGCCCGGCTCCCCTGCCTGCTTCACTTCCCCGATCAGCTTCAGCACTGCCCGGAAGTCTGTCTTGACCGGGTACAGGACGCCCCCAACCTCAACGCTTTTCGGCAGTGGTTCATATAATGGGTTCACAGGTCATCAGCCTACGGTCGGCTTTTCCAGGAACGTGCAGCTCTTGCCGTCTGCCGCAACCTTGGCATAGCCCTTGACCGGTTCGGACTTCACGCCGAACGACCCGGAATACTGCAGTGCATCGGTTCCGTCACCGGATGCATCAGGGAGGATGGAGAACTCACGTTTTCTTGCCACGAATTCATCCTCTTTGGTCGCTTCGCCCTTGTCGAAGAAGTCCACGACCACGATGTTCCTGGTCTCCCCGGTCAGCTCGTCATCGTGCACGGATGCGATGTCCATCAGGATCGGGTTGTTCTCGTGCATGTCGAAGTTATAGGACCATGAGGTGCCGTAACCGGTCACGTCGCTGTCGCTGGAATCCTTGTCCACGTACTGGCGTTCATAGGTGGTCGGGTTCTTGGACTCTGAAAGTGTCGTGAACTTCTCCATACGGGTAAATTCTGTTGGCTCTGCCCCATCGCTGGCCGGTACGCCGTAGAAGGACACCCTGCCGGTTCTCTTGACTAATTTCGTTTTATTATTTTTTTCTGCCATAATTTAAGCCTCCTGTTCATAAATTAAGCGGCACTCGATACGATACGTAGCAAGATTAGCTTCGGCATCGTACAGGTAACCGCTGTTTAATGTTTCAACTGCTGTTGCATGTTGTTTTTCGTTTGCCAGTTCCGGAAGTTCCCCATTGTCCGAGGACTCTTCCAGCCAC
>ERZ1034807.29-NODE-29-length-37364-cov-10.509555_pt1 | contig 37364 bp, 64 predicted proteins | sample MGYA00520648_ERZ1034807 | MGnify/ENA primary metagenome ERZ1034807 (study PRJEB33766, sample SAMN09781684) | gut metagenome | biome: gut microbiome | host: Homo sapiens | place: Madagascar | study: EMG produced TPA metagenomics assembly of the PRJNA485056 data set...
GATTTACACACAGGGAAATTTTGAAAGGGGCTAGAGCATGGCAAAAATGAAAGCAGTCACGGCAACTGGCACCCGGCTGGAACAGCTGAAAAGCCTTGCCAATGTCCTTGCTGCTGGCATTGATTCCTGCAAGGATTGCCGGGCGCTGCCTGCTTTGACAAAGCAATATCGAGAGACCATTCGAGAGATCGAAGAAATTCAGGGAGTGCAAGACGATGGCGACGAGATCAGCAAGATCCTCACGGAAAGAGAAGATAATGGGAAGCCAGGAGCCGTGCGAAAGAATCGCCCCGTCATATCAGTCGTCTGATGGTATGGATGCCGTCCGCATTCTTCGTGCGGGCGGCATTGTTTTAGACCCTTGGCAGAGCGACGTTCTGGATGACTGGATGGGGCGCACGGCTTCCGGCAAGTGGTCTGCTCCCTCCTGCGGCGGGTCTGTTCCCCGGCAGAACGGAAAAAGCCTGCTTGTGCAGGGCCGTGCGGGTGCCGGAATGCTTATGCTCAACGAAACGGTCATCTATACCGCCCACCTCCAAAAAACGGCCACGGAGACCTTTGAGGAAATGCGGGACTTTTTCGAGAGTCCCAAGCTCCGCAAGCATGTGGCTGAGATCAAGACTGCCCTGGGCCGTGAACAGATCATCCTCAAAACCGGGGCGCGTATCAAGTTTTTAGCCCGTACCCGCAACGGCGGACGAGGCCAGCATGGAGACCTGCTTATTTTTGACGAGGCTCAGGAGCTGGATGAAGCGGCTCAGGGTTCTTTCCTCCCTGCCATTTCGGCCAGCCTTAACCCGCAAACGGTTTATGTCGGCACGCCTCCCGGCCCGGATGCTGTGGGTACGGTTTTCCGCAACCTGCGGCAGCGGGCGCTGGACGGAGAAACACAAAAAGCGGCCTGGTTTGAGTTTTCGGTGCCGGAGATCGGCGACGTGAAAGATCCCAAGCGCTGGGCCGCCACAAACCCGGCTTTAGGCCGTCGCATCCAGCTCTCGACCATCGAGGGCGAAGCCGAACAGATGGACCCGGACACCTTTGCCCGGGAACGTCTCGGGTGGTGGAGCCCCATTGCTGCCGAACATCTTGATTACGCCATCGACCATAAAGCGTGGGCCAAGTGTGCAAGCGATGAGCTGAAGCCAGAGGGCAAAACCGCCTACGGCGTCAAATTTGCGCCGGACGGCAGCTGTGCATGCTTGTGCGGCGCGGTCATCCCGAAAGAGGGCCCGGCCCGTGTATCGCTGATCGAGATGCAGCCGTCCGGCCACGGCTTGACCTGGCTGGCCGACTGGTTGAACGAGCGGTACGGAAAGGCCAGCTGTGTGGTGATCGATGGCCGAAACGGCGTTGATGTTTTGGTTGACCGCATCAAAGATACTTGGCGGGCAAAGCTGTCCATCATCCGCCCCTCTTCCCGTGAGGTGATCGCGGCGGCCAGCGTTTTCACAACCTGCATCGATGAGGGCGGGCTGACCTGGTACCGCCCGCAGACCGTCCTGAACGAAAGCGCCATGACGGCGACCAAACGCCCCATAGCGGGTGGGTTTGGCCTGGGCGGAGACAACAGCCTCCCTGTGGAAGCTTGTGCGCTGGCACTTTGGGGCGCTAAAACCTGCAAACGTGATCCGACACGCCAAATGCGCATCGGGTGAAAGGAAAGCTATGATAGATTTACATTTTGGATTCGTGCCCGGCCTGACGGAGGATGAATATGAAAAATTGACTGAGCTGGCAAATGCTTTTAATTGTCATAGCGGCCGTAATGCAACCAAGGATAAATATTATGAGGGACATGTAACACTAAGGGACGTAAACCTCGGGATCGCTCTTCCAAAACCGATGAACGAGCTTGTTATCGGATGCAACTGGGGCCAAAAAGCCGTTGATGCTTTGGCTGCCCGCAGCATGTTTGATGGCTTTGTTGGAAATGGCGGAAACCTTGATGGACTTTCCAAAATGATTGCTGATAACAGGCTTGTTGCAGAGTATACGAAAGCGTGCCGGGATGAATTGAAATACGGTTGCGTTTTTGCAACCCTGTCAGCCGATGACTCCATCGGATGCCGCATTCGTTTTCATTCTCCATCTTCGGCATCTGCACTCTGGAACGGCGAAAAAGGCCGCATTGACTGCGGTCTTGCAATCATCGACACTGCACCGGACGAGAGCCAAAAAGATACATGGACTCCCTCCATTGTTAATTTCTACACAGACACAGATGTTATTGTGCTGGAACGATATGGAAGCCAGTGGACTGCTGAGCGGCATACTCACAGGATGAAGCGGCCGTTGATGGAGCCTCTGATCTGGAATTCAACCAACAGCAAGCCATTTGGACGCAGCCGCCTCAAGCGGGCTATCCGCTCACTGATTGATGAGTACATTCGCACAGTAGCGAATGCCACCATTGCACTGGAATTTGATACCACACCCCAAAAATACATTTTGGGCGTGACGGATGCTCAATATGATGCCATAACTTCGGATAAATTTAAGCAGTATATGGGTAGCATCATTGCGTCCACGTCGAACCCAGAAACCGGTGAGAATCCTGTTTTCGGCCAACTTGCACAGGGAAGCTTGAATCCTCATGTTGAAAAGATGAGGATGACGGCCACCCAATTTGCGGCGGCCACAGGCTTGACCGTGACCGACGTGGGCGTTGTGAATGACGCCAACCCAACCAGCAGCGACGCTATCCTGGCCCAGAGCCAGACCCTTGTACTGATGGCTCAGCAGTTGAACACCACCAACGGCGATGCGCTGCGGACGATCGCCTGCATGGCCCAGGCCATTTCCCGGAATGTAACGCTGGAAGAGCTGACCGATGAGGAACGTGGCATCATGGCCCACTTCAAAAATCCGGCCATGCCCAGTGTGGCGGTCACGGCAGATGCTGCTATTAAAATTGCAACTGCAAGGCAGGAGTTTGCCGCAACCGACGTCTTCTTGGAAATGCTTGGGTTCGATCAGGCCGATATCCAGCGCATCAAAGCACAGGAACAGCGTGTGCGCGGTCGGCAGGTGTTGATGGAGGAAGAAAATGAGGGTGTCAGCGAAGTCGTGGAGTGAGTACGTGGAACGGCTCTCCAGACTGAACCAAAAGGCCGGAAAGCTCATGAAAGAATACATTGACCGCCATGGCATGGAAGACACTGACGCACTGATCACCTATGCAAACGCTTTAGTCACAAAGTACGGCGAGGGCAGCGCGGAGCTTGCGGCCCAGATGTACGACGTCATGGCCGCAGCGGAGGGCGCTTCTGTCCCTGCTGCCGTGCCTGCCGCCACCGCCAGCTACAGCGAAGTAGCCCAGATGGTGACAGCCACCCAAAACAGCCCGGCTTTGATGCAGGGCGGCGTCAGCCGTCTTGTAAAGCAGGCCGGGGCCGATACCACGCTCCAGAACGCCCAGAGAGATGGTGCGGAATGGGCCTGGATTCCTCATGGAGATACTTGTGCGTTCTGTATCACTCTGGCTTCCAGAGGATGGCAGAGGGCCACAGCAAAAGCGCTCAGAGGCGGCCACGCACAGCACATCCATGCTCATTGCGATTGCGAGTATGCTGTGAGGTTTCGCCGCAGCACTACCGTGGCCGGGTATGACCCGGAAGAATACCTCAAGCGGTACCGGGATGCAGGCAGCAACATCAATGCCTTGCGCCGGGAGCGCTATGCAGAAAACAAGGACGCCATCAACGCCCAGAAACGTGCCGCGTATGCGGCGAGAGTCCAAAACGATACCAAAGAGCAGAGCTGATTTTCGGCTCTGCCTTTTTCATGCCCATTTTGCCCGCATGAGGACGGAATGGGCTCCATAGCGGAGGGCGGCGCGTACCCCGCCTGAAAAATTGCCTGACCATCCGCGGAGTGAGAACCGCGTGACCAAACTGGAGCTTCAGGCTGCAATTTCACAGAATGAAAGGGGTTTCCACATGAAACGAGAAGACGTAAAGAACAAAATTCCCGGCATCACGGATGAACAGCTGAACTGGCTGATGAGTGAGAACGGCAACGACATCAACCGTGAAAAGACTGCCGCTGCCCAGTACAAGGCTCAGCTGGAAAACGCCCAGGCCCAGCTCAAGACCGCACAGGATGGCCTTGCCAAATTTGATGGCAAGAAGACCCCGGAAGAGTACGAGGCCGAGTTTGCCAAGCTCCAGAGCGATATGAAAGCCCAGTCCGATGGCTTTGAGTTTGATGCAGCCCTGAACGCCGCAATTTTTGGCAAAAAGGGCCGTAGCGTGAAAGCTGTCCGTGCTCTGCTGGATCTTGATGCTCTCAGAGACTCCAAGGATCGCTCTACGGATATCGAAAAAGCTCTTGATGAGGCCGTAAAGGCAAACCCGTGGGCTTTTGGCGATACACAGAATGCAGGGTATCCCAACGTGCGAGATGGTGGAGACCCCACTCGAAAAATGACTGGCTCCACCAGTGAGCAATTCACTGAGTGGTTCAACCAGGTCACAAACAATACCTAAAAAGGAGATTTATTATGGCTGTTGATATCAACCGCACCACATCCATTTCCCTCCCCGGCGAGGTTTCCAGTGAAATCCTCCAGAAAACGCAGGAAAGCTCTGCCATCATGACGCTGGCCCGCCAGATCAAGCTGCCGGGTCTCGGCGTCACCATCCCGGTCATCACGGGTGACCCGGAAGCCGCATGGGTGAATGAGACCGAGAAAAAGCCCGTCAAGCGCGGCACCATGACCACGAAGCAGATGACGCCTTACACGCTGGCGGTCATCGTCCCGTTCTCCAACCAGTTCCGGCGCGACATCCCAAACCTGTATGAGGAGCTGAAGAAGCGCCTGCCCCTGGCTCTGGGCAAGAAGTTTGATGCCACCGTTTTTGGCGCTGTGGATGCCCCCGGCTCCAACTTTGACACTCTGAAAAATATCACGGCTCAGGAGATCGGCACCAACGCCTACAAGGGCCTTGTGGATGCAGACGCAGACATTGCGGACCATGACGGCATCCTGAACGGCTTTGTGCTCTCTCCCAAGGGCAAATCCGTCCTGCTGAGTGCTGTGGACAGCAACAAGCGCCCGCTGTTCATCAACAACGTGGCCGAGGGCGCTGTCCCCATGATCTTGGGTGCACGCACCTATCAGAGCAAGGCGGCCTATATCGAAGACACTACCGCCGCCAAAAAGCACGTTGTTGGCTTTGCAGGTGACTGGACTCAGGCCATGTATGGCACCGTGGAGGGTGTGCAGATTTCGATTTCCGATCAGGCCACCCTGACCGATGGCAGCACTACCATCAACCTGTTCCAGCAGAATATGTTTGCAATCCGTGCCGAGATCGAAGTTGGTTTCCGCTGTGATACCAGCGTTTTCAATAAGCTGACCAAGACCGAAGCCTAAGAGACCGGGGTGTATGTATGAGCTACGCAACCACACAGGACGTTGAAGCAGGATTCCGCACCCTTTCCGAGGATGAGCAGGCCAAATGCACCGCCCTGCTGGAGGAAGCGGCCCTCATCATCGACTCCTACAACAAGGACGCCCAGGAAGACGCCAAGAAAGTGGTCTCCTGCCGGATGGTGCGCCGCCAGCTGTACGACGGCGATTCAGGCGGCGTCACCTACCCCATGGGGGCCACACAGGGCACCGCGTCGGCTATGGGCTACTCCCAGTCCTGGACGATGGGCGGCGGCTCCTCCGGCGAGCTGTATCTTTCCAAGCTGGAAAAGAAGCTGCTGGGAGTCGGTGACAGAATCGGCTCCCGCAGCCCTCTGGAGGGCCTGTGCAATGATTAAAGGCATCGACGTCATTCTTTATGTCAAAACCAAAACAGGCGAAAATGAGGCCAGAGAGCCGCTCTACAGCGAAACGGCGGAGACTGTCCACAATGTGCTTGTGGGAGAACCCTCCACAGAGGACGTGGTTTCCGAGCTTCAGCTGAACGGCCATCACCTGGCCTATGTGCTGGCCCTGCCCAAGGGAGACGCCCACGACTGGGATAATGTCCGGGTCTCTTTCTTCGGGCAGGATTTCCGCACCTACGGAGCCCCCACACAGGGCATAGAGGAAATGATCCCGCTCTGCTGGAACAAGAAAGTAAAGGTGGAGCGGTATGAGTAACGTCAAGATCAAGCTGAACAGCGCGGGCGTGCGCAAACTGCTGCGGAGCCCGGAGATGAGGAACGGCCTGTCTGAAATCGCATTTTCTGCCCAGGCAAAGCTTGGCGACGGCTATGAGGCTACCTACTACACCGAGCAGACCCGTGCGGTGGCCGAGATCACCGCCGTTTCCCCAAAAGCCATCCAAGAAAACAACGACACAAACTCTATTTTGAGGGCGCTCAAATGATCGAACGAATTTTGCAGGATCATCTGAGCCGAAACGCATACCCCTGCTATCTGTCCATGCCGGAGCACCCCTCCGGCAGTTTTTGTATCATCCAGAAAACGGGATCCGACTTGAAAGACGGCCTTTTCTCTGCCACGTTGGCGGTGCAGTCCTACGGAAAGACCAAGCTGGAAACCGCCCAGATGAATCACAAAATCGTGCAGACGATGCTGGAGGCAGTCACGCTGCCGCAGATTTCGGCCTGTGACCTGAACACCGATTACGATTTCCCGGATACCACCCGAAAACTGCCCCGCTATCAGGCGATTTTCGACGTGACCTACTACGACGACTAGAAAGGAGCTTTTTATGGCAAACGCCAAAAATGTTACTGCTGCAAAACCCAAAGTGGGCGGCGCGGTCTTCCGCGCGCCTCTGGGCACGACTCTGCCCACGGACGCCACCACGGCGCTGAATGAGGCTTTTAAATCGCTGGGCTATATCTCCAAGGATGGTCTTGTGAACTCCAACAGCCCCTCCAATACCAGCGAATCCGCATGGGGCGGCGATACGGTCCTGAACACGCAGGGCGAAAAGGCCGACACCTTCAAGTTTACCCTCATCGAGGCCACCAGCGTGGAAGTCCTCAAGGCAGTGTACGGCGACGCAAATGTCAAGGGCGATCTGACCACTGGCATTTCCGTCCAGTCCAACGCGGAGGAAAACGTCCCGTGCAGCTGGGTGGTGGAGATGCTGCTGAAGGGCAACACCAAAAAGCGCATCGTCATCCCCAATGCAGCCGTGACGGAGGTGGGCGATATCACCTATGCCGACAACAGTGCTGTGGGCTACGAGACCACCGTTTCCGCTGTGCCGGATGATAATGGCCAGACCCACTATGAGTACATCATGGCTGCGGCAGCAGCCAAGGAACTGAACCAGGCTGAAAACGAACAGACTGCCGCTGTTGCTGAAAGCAAAGGAGATAAGGCATGATCGCAAAGCTGAATGACGGTTTTGAACTGGAAATTGATGAGACCGCTCTGGATGATATGGAGCTTCTGGAGGATTTCGCTGCCATGAACGACGGCGACGCCTACGCCATGCCTGCGGCTGTGAAACGGCTGTTGGGCAAGGAAAACAAAAAGAAGCTGTATGACCATCTGCGGGGCGCATCTGGCCGCGTGTCCACCACTGCTGTGGGCACCGCAATTTTTGAACTGATGCAATCTGTGAAAGAGGGAAAAAACTCCTCTGCCTCGCCGACCTGATCGCATCGGATGAGGATGCACTAATTTGCGATTTTGCCCAGTATTACCACGTTTTGGATTGGCGGAGCATCCCGGTGCGCCTTGCGGCCACGCTGGCCGCAGGGCTTCCACCGGAGAGCCGCAGCAAAATGCACATTGCCGGGCAGGAGATCCCGCTGGAAACACAGATCCGCGCGGCCATCCTGGACAACCTGCGGCACATCGACTGGGTGCTCTGCGGAGGCCAGGGCAAAGGCCCGGATTCCCTGCTGGACGCCCTGCGAGGTGAAACCGCAGACGAAGACGGCGGGCTGGTGCAGAGCTTTGACAGCCCGGAAGAATACGAGGCCGCCATGCGTGCGGCGGAGGGAGGTGTAAAAGATGGCAAACGGGATTGAGCTTGCAAAAGCCTATGTGCAGATCATCCCCTCAGCAGAGGGCATCAAGAGCAAGATCACCGAAGAGATGGGCGGAGACATCTCCCAGGCCGGAGTTGACCTCGGAAAAGTCTTTGGCGGGAAAATTGCCAGCACGCTCAAAAAGGTGCTGGGTGCCGCTGCCATCGGCAAAACGATTGCCGCCTCCGTCAACGCGGGCGGTGCGCTGGAGCAGAGCCTGGGCGGCATCGAAACGCTTTTCAAAGACAGCGCTGGCATCGTGCAGCAGAACGCGGCACAGGCCTACAAAACGGCCGGCCTGAGCGCCAACGACTACATGGAGCAGACCACCAGCTTTGCGGCCAGCCTGCTGTCCAGCCTGGGCAACAACACCAAGGCGGCGGCCATTGTGGCCGATATGGCCATGACCGACATGGCCGACAACGCCAACAAAATGGGCACCGATATGGCGGCCATCCAGAACGCCTACCAGGGCTTTGCCAAGCAGAATTACACCATGCTGGACAACCTGAAGCTGGGCTACGGCGGCACACAGGCCGAAATGGCCCGTTTGCTGGCGGACGCTTCCAAGCTCTCCGGCCAAAAGTACGATCTGGGCAACCTGGCCGACATGTACAACGCCATCCACGTCATCCAGCAAGAGCTGGACATCACGGGAACCACAGCCAAAGAGGCCTCCACGACCCTGTCGGGCTCGTTCTCGGCCATGGGCGCGGCGTTCCAGAACGTGCTGGGCCAGATGGCCACGGGCGGAGAGCTGACCTCTTCGCTCCAGGCGTTGACCGAGACAGCCCGCACCTATCTGCTGGACAACCTGCTCCCGGCTGTCGGGAACGTCGTGGCGGGCATCCCGCAGGTTATTGCAACGCTGGCTCCCAATATCTTGCAAAGCGGCACCGAGCTGATGCAGTCTCTGGCGTCCGGCTTTACGGAGGGGATCCCCGCTTTTCTGGCATCTGCCCTGCCGCAGGTGCTCCAATTCACCGAGGAGCTGCGGGCCAATTTCGGGCAATTCGTCTCGGCAGGCATCGACCTCATCCTCAACCTGGCAAACGGCATTGTAGAGGGCCTGCCTGAGCTTTTTTCGTACATCCCCGACATCGTGACCAATATCGCCGGTCTTATCAACGACAATGCCCCCAAGCTGCTTGCAGGGGGCGTTGCTCTTGTGGTGCAGCTTGGACGCGGCATTTTGAGCAGCATCCCTCTGATCGTCCAGAATTTCGGAAAAATCGTTGAAGCCATCCTTGCGGTGGTCTCTGCCGTCAACTGGGTTAATCTTGGCGCAAATATTTTGCAGGGCTTGGCAAACGGCATTAAGAGCATGGCAAGCGCTGTTACAAATGCTTTTAAAGATGGCATTGCTGGCGGCTTGAATTGGCTGAAAACGCTGCCATCTCAGATGGTGCAGTGGGGAAAAAGCTTGCTTCAAAGCTTTATCAACGGCCTGACTGGCAAGGGCGGCGCGGCCATGCTTGCCACGGCGGGTGCAACCGTCGTCAAAACGGCCAACAGACCCGTTAAAGTGCCTCATATCACAGCAGCCGATGAGGGGATTGCGGACAAAAATGAGTATAACTCCATGATTTTGGCCAATTTGTCCGCTGCGAACAACGCAAAAATTCTGGCAGATGCCGCCAACACATCCGGGGCAGCGGCTCAAGCCGCATCTTCTGCGGCCAAGAAAACCGCACAGGACACTCAAAAAATCACGAGTGCCCTCAAGGATACCACAGCCGAGTTGAACAAAGAAGTGGAAAATGTGGCTTCTTCTGTGACCGAAATGCAGAGCCGCATTGATAAGGCCCTGAGCCAGGCGAAAAGCGAGTGGTCTGACGGCATTTTCGGGCTTTTCCGGGGCATCGTGTCGGATATCAAGAGCAAAGACTGGAGCGGCCTTGCTCTGGATTTTGCCAAGCTTCTGTGGGGCCAGGTGGATCAGGGCCAGCGGGAGATCATTGCCCAATGGGCGGCCAATGCCCTGAGCGCCGTCAATGACGCCTATGCTGGCGGCGGCCTGAGTGCGGCGGCTTCCTCGATCAAAGCGATCTTTTCGGACGGTATTGCAGCCGGAGCCACGGAGGCAGGGACCGCGGTGCAGAGCTTCTCCACAATCCTGGAGGGGCTGAATGCATCCGGCGGCGTGGGCAGTGCTCTTTCCGGCATCGCTTCCAGCTTTTCTGGCATGGCCTCCAGCGTCATCTCCAGCCTGTCTGGCATTGTCTCGCTGGTGATGGGGAATCCCATCCTTGCGGCCATTCTGGGCATCACGGCGCTGGCGGGCGGCATTGCACTGGGCTCTTTCCTCAAAAAGAAGAGCTCCGCTGCGGCCTCTGCCGTCACCAGTAGCACCCTGAGCTATAAAGACATCCAGGACGCCTACTGGTACGGCAATCAGCGGGCCTATGCAGGCTATGACTTCATGCAGGATCGCTATGCCATGCCGTCGTATCAGTCCGGTGGAAAGCTTACCGCTTACCAGGAAAAAATGCAGGCTTCTGTGGATGCCCTGTATAACGTGGTGCAGCAGTACCTGCCGCAGGCGGGAAATCAGGTCATCAAGCTGGATGACGGCACGCTGGTGGGAGCGCTGGCTCCGTCCATCGACGCACAGCTGGGCCATCTGGCAACTCTGGCAGAAAGGGGCAACTAAACCGTGTATCGTATCTATGCGTATCCATTTGGCAACCCAGAGGACAAGCGGCTGCTGCATCCACGTCCAAAGGGGTTGGGAGACGCTGACAGCCTGGCAACGTTTGTGCTTTCGCCCAAACTCACCCGCGAGGTGAGCAAGGGCGGCAGCCTTACTTTTACCATGGCCCGCACGCACCCGCAATACAGCAATCTGCAAAAAATGTCTACTTGCATCACGGTGGAGCAAAGCGACTTTGACGCAAACGGCAACGAAAGCACCCCCAAAGAAATTTGGCGCGGGCGCGTGTTGAGCCATGAGGCCGACTGGTACAACCGCAGGGCGGTGTACTGCGAGGGAGCCCTCTCCTACTTCAACGATTCGGCCATCACGCCTTTTAACTACGAGGGCAAGCTGGCCCAGTTTTTGCAGCACCTCATCAGCGCCCACAACCAGCAGTGCGGCGAAATGCGCATGAAGCGCTTTGAGCTGGGCACTGTGACCGCCGCGCTGGGCGATCTGGTGGTGCACTACGGCGATATGGACGCCTACGGCGTGGGCGAGGACTACGGCAGCACCTGGGACATCATCGACAAGATGGTGCTCAAGGTGTACGGCGGCTATGCCTACTGTACCTACAACCCCGCCACGGGCAACAATGTGCTCAACTACTGCGATCAGGCCTTTGAGGCCGACCGCCTCGTCAACCAGACCATTGAGTATGGCGTGAACCTGCTGGATTTCACCGAAAAGACTGATACCAACTCCATGTTTACCCGGGTATACCCCACGGGCAACAAGCACACCGTGACCCGCACCGAATGGGTGTGGAAAATCCTTTGGTGGGGCAAAAAGCAGGAAGTGGCCGACCATGAGGAGCGCTACAGCATCAAAGACACCTCCGCTTCTGCTATCCAGAAGTATCTGCCCAGCGGCTACTCCTACAGTCTGTACCAGGAGGACGGAGACTGCAACTGGATACAAAATGACGCGGCAGTAAAAAAATTTGGTGTCATTTCCAAAGTGGCTGACTATGATGCCGACAGTGCAGATGATCTCTTTGGTGCTGCGGTGCAGGATTTGCAGAAAAATTCCCTCATGACCATGAGCTACACCATCAAGGCCGTTGATCTCGTGGATGCAGGCTATGACAAGGACAGGCTGACCTTTGCCAGCTATGCCCACATCATCAGCAAGCCTCACAGCATCGACGTGGTGATGCTCTGCACAAAGCTGGTGGAGCCCTTGGACGACCCCAGCAAGAAAGAATTCACCTTCGGCATGACGCGCCAGACCCTCACCGACCGACAGGTGGCGAACCTGGGCAAAACGAACCTCTTGGAGGAACAGACCTCCACCTCGGAGAAGTATTCCGGCAACATTTACAAACTCGTGGACAAGTACCAGAAAGAGAACAAGGCAGGCATTGAGGAAGCGGCCAAAACGGCCACCAACTACCTCGCGTTTGACAAAACCACGGGCCTGAAAGTGGGCCATGAGTCCCTCGCGGGCAAGTACGTCCAAATCTCCAACGACGGCGTCATTGTCACCGATGGAAGCAGCAAGGTCAATATCAAGTCCGGCTCCATCTCCATCACGGACGGCAACGGCAGTTGTACCATCAGCTCGGGGAAAATCACGTTTTTTGGAGTGCGTAACACCCTCATCCGAGATTTTCATGATATTGCGGACGGAGACTTCATTTTTAGCGGCTCTTACAAAGACGTCCCGATTAATACCCAAGGCTGCAACTACGTAATGCTGACCTATGAAAGCTATGCCACAAGCACTTCTTATGGCTGGTTTTCCAAGCATACGGAGACGTATCGAGCCGGAAGCTCTTCCGTGGTTCTTCCCGTCAATGGCGAGACCATAGCAATCACATTTCCATGGGATACCATGCATCGAAGAGATGTGGCTGTTTTTGAGGACAAAATCCGATTCTGGGACGGCTATATGCGATATCAGGAATTCGAGATTGATTGCAACGGCACGACAGTCTGGTTCCGCCCGCAATGCGATAAGAAAGGCACGGAGTTGCGAAGCGACAGCTGGACGTACACTTCTAATGTCTGCGTTCCTCTTCAACTTTACGGCTTTATGTAACGGAGGCGCTTTATGCAAAAAGATGGAATCAGGTTTAAGTATGTCGCCAAGATCTGCTCGGACGGGCGTCTATATGATGGCGGATGGGTCAACGAAGACTATACACCGTCACCGGATACACCCGGCCTTGTAATTTTGGATGATTTTCCTGTAGACGACACTGCCAAGCATGGAGGCTCTGACTATCTCTGGGACGGCGAAAAGCTGATTTACAGCCCCGTGCCACGGGAAGAGCGGGAGCAGCGGGAAAGGGCTATTTTTCTTGCGAAATCCGGCAAGTCCCCGGAAGAGATCGCCGCCCTATATGGAGGTGACGACTGATGCTGATGGGCGCACAGATCGGCAGTATCCACACACTGAAAGACCTCGGGCTGTACATGAAAGTGGGCAGCCCCACCATTTCCGGCGCAGAGCCTGAGACGATGCTTGTCAACGTCCCGGGCTCTGACTTTATGCTGGATCTGTCCCGGGCGCTGGACGGCGAGGTGCACTACAAGCAGCGCACCATCAAGATGGAGCTGCTGTGCAAGGCCAAAAAGAGCCAGTGGAGCACCATCCAGAGCGCTCTTGAAAACGCTTTGCAGGGCCAGTGGCTGCGCTGCACCTTTGATGAGGACAGCACATGGTACTGGCTGGGCCTGTGGCGTGTGGACGTGGTGGAGCGCGGGCGCACGGAGATCACCTTCAGCATCGAGGGCACCTGCAACCCCTACAAGCGCAACATTACCGCCGAGGCGGGCGCGGACTGGCTTTGGGATACTTTTGATTTTGAGACAGATACCATCTACGACACACCGACAGGAGTGATTAGCTTATGATTACACTCAACTTTGATGAGGTTTTGAAGCGCATCTATAACGCCAAAAAAGGCGTTGAAGTCCGCTACGGCCTCGGCCAAGGCTTTGAGTACTGCAAGCAGTTCACCCAAGAAGCTGGCACCCTGGCCGACGCGGCCAAGGCCGCCGCTGAGACTGCTGCCAAGGATGCAGCTGAATCTGCTTCCTCTGCAAGTACAAAAGCAACAGAAGCCGCAGACTCTGCTAAAGCCGCCTCCGACAGTGCCACGGAAGCGGCAAAAGCAGCGAGTGACACCGCAGCCCAAACGCTGGCCTCTCTTGGTCTTTCCATTGTAGACGGAGCTCTTTGCTATACCTATGAGGAGGAAACTTAAATGGCAACACTTACAAAACCCGGGTTACTGGATGAGACTTTCAAAAACCAGCAGAGCAGTACCAACGCGCTCCTGGCAAGTATCAGCACATCCTTGCGCACCATCGCAAGCGCACAGGCGGACGCGGTAGCAGATATGGACTATAACGCCATCAAAGCCATCGTGGACGCTGGAAACGCGCCTGCGGTCTTCCCGACTGGCACCCAGCTGGTGAACACCTACACGGACAAGGACGGCAAAACCTACGATTGTCCATGGGACGTTGTGCAGCCGGACGATACCGCAGAGGGCGAGAGCGGCACCACAGCCCCGGCAATGGTGCTGCAGATGCACTATGCAACTTTGTATGATACGCCTTTTTCTGCATATCAAGCGTTCTATGTCGTGCCGGACGGTGGCCTTGTGGCGGGCACCTACAATGTCAAGATGGGCCTGAACTGGGGCGACAATGTCAAAACCGATGCCACCTATCAGTTTACCCTGACCAAGGCAGCCCCGGCGGGTGCCCGTCTGGCCGGCTTCTATAACGCGCCGGTCACGCCACCCACCAGCTGGAAAGTCTATGTCTACAAAGATCAGGAAAAATCTGAGCTGCTGGAAACATGCAGCGTGACTGCTGGAAGCGCTGGCAGCAATCTGGGCACTTTCCTTGCCAAAGAAAACGGCAATTTAAACGGCTTGCATCCTGTAGGCTATGGTGACAACCGGTGGTGGAAATCCGCATGCCGCCAGTATCTTAACAGCGATGCAGCAGTTGGCGCATGGTGGAAACCGCAGGATAAGTGGGACATGAAACCCGATCAGGCCGACACCCTGCCCGGTTTCCTGTCTGGCTTCTCCGATGACTTCAAAAATGCCTTGTCCCGCGTGAAAGTCGTGACTTACGGTAACACCGTCACCGATGACGGCAGCGCCGTTGTAACCTATGACAAGATTTTCCTGCCCTCCCTGCAGGAAATCTATTGCAGCCCGCAGGTATCTGGCGAGGGTACCTATTGGCCCTACTGGAAAGAGCGCACCGGCGCAAAGACCCCGCAGGCCCTGTGGAAGACTTACCCCCTGCGTATTGCCCGCGATCTGGCACAGCGCACGGTGGGCCGCAGTGTGCGGCTGCGCTCTGCGTTTCGTGGCAGCGGCGGCGGTGCGGTCCACGTGCACTCCAGCGGCGATGTGGCCGCCGGACCCGGCGGCCACGCGCTTCGCAGCGCCCCGGCTTGCAAAATCACGAAATTGGCATAATCACCGGGCAATCCCTTGCCCGGTGAGAAAGTGATGGCTTTACATGGCAATGCGCAAAGACGAGATCCCGGACAACAAATTTACTTTGCCGCTTGAGGCACGGGATCTGGCACTGTACACCAGACAGATCACCAAAAACGCAAAGATCTTTAACCCGGAGATTGACGCGCACCTCCCCGGCCAGCTGCGTGCAACTGCCGATCAGATATATTTTGATATCTTTGAGGCCAACAGTATCAGGGTGGACGGGCCGGAAACCAGAAAGGCCCGCTTTGACCTCCAGAAACGTGCCGTCCGGCTGTGTACCCGCCTGCTGGCTGAGATGGACATGGCAAAAGTCAGTTTCCACCTCTCCGGCAAGCGGTGCGTTTTCTGGGGTAGCAATGTGCGAGATATCCGGCAGAGGTGCCGGGACTGGCACGAGAGTGATGCAAAGCGGTATAAATCGCTTTGACATAAAAATGGCTGTAGGCTATTGGGCCGCAGTGTGCGGCTGCGCTCTGCGAATCGTGGCAGCGGCGGCAATGCGTTCCACGTGCACTCCAGCGGCAATGTGAACAACTGGAACGGCATCGGCGCGAGTCGCAGCGCCCCGGATTGGACGGCAGCAAGCCCATAAAGGCCTCTGCACAGCAGAGGCCAGGCGAAAACTGCCGTGCAAGGAGCCGAGTGCCATGCCTGCCCTCTGGCAGGCGAACAATAGCGGCCGGACGCGGCCACCCTGCGGGGTGTTGTTCGCTATCACCCGGCTGCTCCTTGCGGGAGAACTGAAAAAGCAGTGCAAGAAGAAGAAATAATCGGTTTTGATGCCTTGTATACCTCCATGAGCAAATGCTCCAAGGGCGTGCGCCGCAAGGCCAGTGTGGGCAGATATTGCCTATACGGCATGGATGAAATTCTGAAGCTCCATCAGGAACTTGTAATCGGTACATACAGGGCACGGCCAACATCTAAAGTCAAAATCACCTATCCAAAACCCCGCGTGGCGGTAGCCACCAGTTTTCGGGATAGAGTATACCAGCGCTCACTCAATGACAATGCCGTCTATCCGGCTATGTCAAAGGGCTTTGTCCGGCACAATGCAGCCTGTCAGACAGGCAAGGGCACCGACTGGGCCCGGCAGCAGGTCAAACTCATGATGGAGCGCAAATACCGGCAGCACGGCCCTGACGGCTGGTGCCTGCTGGTAGATATCCGGCACTATTACGATACGATGCCGCACGAGGTGGCGAATCAGCGCTTTGAGCGCAAACTGCCATACAACGTATATGCCCGTGTGCGTGACGTGCTGGATCGCCAATACACCGGCGAGGCCGGTTATAGTCCGGGCAGCCAGATGGTGCAGCTAGCCGGGATCTCAGTGCCTGACCCCATAGATCACTACATTAAAGAGCGCCTGCGTGCGGACAAGTATGTCCGCTTTATGGATGACAGCTGGATCTGCCACCATGACAAGACGCAGCTGGAGAAGTGGCGGGAAACTATCCGGACCAAATACGATGCTGATGGTATGAAGCTTCACCCAACCAAAACAAAAATTGTCCGGCTGCAAGATGGCTTCCGGTTTCTAGGTTTTATTTACCGCTTGACGCCAAAGGGAAAGGTTATCATGACCGTTGACCCTCAAAACGTCAAGGCTGAACGGAAACGCCTTTATAGGCTGGCTCAGCTTGTCCGAGCGGGAGAAAAACCTGCTGCTGCACTATATGAGCAATATGGCTCATGGAAGAAATCCCATGCTGCTAAAGGCAATTCCAAAAAGCTGTTACAGCGCATGAATGAATATGTTAAATATCTTTTGGAGGGGATAGCATGAAAATTATTCACAATTCTGGCGGCATTCAGGCCGCAGCGGAAAACGAAAACCGTGACGCGAGTTTGGCACAGCTGGCATCCATGGTGGATTTTCTGTGCATTCTGGCCGATGTCCCGACCGAGGATGAGACAATAAATACTGAGGAGGGTATGAGCAATGAATGACAGTCACAGTGCTGCCTTTGAAAAAGCAAAGAAAGAGTACGAGGCGGGCCGATGGTCCAAAGCTATGCTGCGGATGCTGGTACAGCGCAAGCCTCAACGACTGACCGAATCCGAGTACAACGAAATTACAGGTGAAACCGATTCCTGAAACGTGGCCAGAGCTTTGTGAGTGCCTGCTGACGAGGCTAGAAGCCATGCACTTTGATACCGGCACAGAGCGCAAAGCATTTGCGGTGCTTTTTGCAAAGTGTGCGGTCAAAGGATGCACAAAGAGGGAGCAAAAAGATGAAGATTTCAATTTTTAATTTTCTGAGCAAGCTATTTACCGCCCTTGCCCACGCAAAGGAAGCGGCAGACAACTCCACCGCAGAGCCTGCCCCCGTGTCCACAGTGGACACCCAGAGCGACGCTCCCCCCGGCTGGGGCGGGCCGCTGCCTTACCGATACATCGACGTGAGCCGCTACCAGGGCACGATTGACTGGGCCAAAGTGGCCGCTGCTGGCTACAAGGGTGCCATGCTGAAAACGGTGTCCACAAACCCAAAGTTTTCCAAGCGGGCAGACGGTCTGTACATCGACCCGACCTTTGAGCGCAACTACCGCGGCGCCCGGGCCGCTGGGCTGGACGTGGGCGTCTACTACTACACTTACGCCACCAGCGAGGCTATGGCAGATGCAGAGCTGGCCCTTGTGCGGGAAGCGGTGCGGGGCAAAGAGCTCACCATGCCCGTGTGCGTGGACGTGGAAGAAAACAAACTCAAAAAGCTCTCCACGCTTGACCTCACCAACGTGGTGGCGTATGCGCTGGAAAAGGTGGAAACCATGGGCTTTTATGCCCAGCTGTACACCTACACGGGTTACAGCTATGAGTTGGACATGCAGCGCCTGGCAGGCCGCTGGGACGTCTGGCTGGCCGACTACACGGGCGAAACGCCCAAGGTGGATTACATCTACCACGCCCACCAGCACACCAGCAAGGGCTCTGTGCCGGGCATCTCCGGCAACGTTGACCTCAACGTGACAGAGATCAACTACCCCCGTATCATCCGCAAGAAGGGCCTGACGCGGCTCAGGGAGGGCACATGACTGAAAAAGAGGCGTTGATTTGGATTGTGGGCATCTTGGGCAGTGCGTGCGCGGCAGCGATTACGCTGGACAAGGTGCTGGACATCATCCACAAGTACATCAAAAAGGCACAGGCTCCCAACGATGCACAGGACAAGCGGCTGGATGAGCTGGACAGGCGCGTGGGAGTCATCGAGCAGGGGCAGCTCCAGCACAGCGCCGCCCTTGCCCGAGACCTGAAGCGCTTTGACGAAATCGACCGGGTGAGCCGCCTGACGCTGGACGGCGTGCGCAATCTTTTGGACGCCCAGCTGAACGGCGATAATAAAGCCGGTATGGAAAAATCAAAAGCTGACATTGACAAGTATCTTTTAGAGGGAGTGACGACATGGAAGCAGTAAGTAATCTTCTGAGCGCCATCCCGGGCCCGGTGGCCTTGGCGCTTATGCTGGGCGGCTTCATCTTTTACGCCCTGGGCTGCATCCGGCTGGGGTATGGCGCGGCGGTCAAGCCCACCGTGCTCCAGCTCATCGAGCAGGCAGAAAAGGACATCCAGGGCACCAAGAAAGGCGCGGAACGCAAAGCCTGGGTGGCCCAGATGCTCCGTGCGGCCCTGTCCGCCAGCAAGTACGGAAAATTTATCTCGTGGGCCATCACCGATGAGACCATCGGGGTGGTGATTCAATTTTTCTTTGACCGCATGAAAGCGGCATTGGAAAAGCAGTAAGGAGGATATCATGGCAAGCACTACATACGGACGTTTTCGTGGCCTCACGAAAACATGCCATCTCGGCAATGTCAACAAACTGGTGACATTTTGTCACCAGTTTGCCGTGCTTGGCAATATGGTGCGCAACGCCGGACAGCTGCCGCAGCCTTTCTGGCTCGGTGCTGCCTGTGGCGGCGGCTCGCATAGTCTTTCCGCCAGCGTTGCAAGGGCTTAATGCAGAACAGATAAAAGCTGTGATAAAACGTGCGCCGCTTGGGAGGTATGACCGGAAAATCGCCCGGTTGCGGTACGTTGACCAGCTATGCCAAGTTGATATTGCAGCGCGTGTTCCGTATTGTCGGACATCAATTGGCAATAGGTTGAAAATCATTGATAAAACGCTGGGCGTGTGATATACTATTTGCGCACCTCCCTGTGAGGTGTCTTTCACTAAAAATTCCCCGGGTGGTGTTCGCGCATCACTCGGGGGATTTTTTATTTACTCCATGTCCTCCAGCACTTTGAGGTACTTGGGATAGAGCTCATCAATGATGACCTGCTTTTCCATGTCGTCCAGCTCACCGTTCATGAGGGCATCGCTCTGGCTCTGATCGTCGAGAACCAGCTTGGTGGTGATGGCTTCTTCGGCATCGTCGCAACACCGGACAAGATCACCGTCCTCGGTGATGTGTGCGTAGATCGTCCAGATCTGGCAATCACGGCTTGCGGATTCAAAATCCTCATATTCAATCTCGGTGCCGTTCTCCATGACCTTGGTTGCGAACTCTTCAGCAGTCAGCTTTTTCATTTTTTTGTTACCTCCAGTTGATTGTGTGTGGTGTCTTTCACTGTCTATAATATATGCTCATTGAGCGCATTTGTCAAGGCTTTTTGCAAAATTTTATGCTCAATGAGCACAAAAAATCTCTGGCAGCCTTGTACCAGACCTCCAGAGATTTTTTACTTTTTCTTCAGCTCTTCAAGGACTTTTTTTAGATCATCCTGCCATCCATCACAGAAGTCCATAGTGCTCTGCCAGCAAAAAGCGGATGTATACAGGGCACTCTCTTGTCTCACCGCACCAGCCTTGCAGTGTACGATAAGGAACCCCGGCCATCTTGGCAAAGGCCGTCTGCGTGAGGCCTGTCTCTTCCACCATCTCTTTAAAAGACATGTGGGCGATTTTCCAAATATTTTCAAGCTTAGTTTTTTGGGCGTCCAGATCAACGCACCCGGGGGCATCGTCCCCCACGCTGAGGGTGACGCTGTTCAAAAAGATTTCTTTAACGGCCTTTGGGTCAGATGCCATGACGAAAAGTTCAGCTGCATTATACATTGCAATTCTCCTTTTTTGATTGATAAATTCCCCGGGTGGTGTTCGCGCATCACTCTGGGATTTTTTATTTACTGCTCGTTCTCTTCAAACATTTTGAAATATTTCTCGTACTCTTCCCACTCTTCGGGGTCTGCCGGGTCATCACAAGCCGGGCTGCAATACTCTGCAATCCACTCTTCCTTGTCGGTGCTTCTCCAACCGCCATCGAACATCGCAGCTGCACTGCTGTAATAATCTTTCATTTTAGTTACCTCCAGTTGATTGTGTGTGGTGTCTTTCACTGTCTATATTATATGCTCATTGAGCGCATTTGTCAAGGCTTTTTTGAAAATTTTATGTTCAATGAGCATCTTTTTTGCGTCCGTGCGGCCCTGCTGCCGTGCGGGCGCTTTTTTATTTTTGGCGTTCGTTTGGCGTTCGTTGGCACTCATCTTTTGAGGAACTGATAAAATGAAATCGCAAGGAGGGATTTTATATGCCGTTTCTGTATGACCCTTACACAGGCAAACCGTTGCCGCCCCAGGGCTATAACTGGCCACAGACAGCTCCTGCTGCACAGCCTGCACCGCAGGCACAGCCCGAGCAGAAAGACCCTTGGATCATGGTGCCTACTTTGGCCGACGTGGACAAGGTGAGTGTGGATCGTGGCGAGACCAAGTGGATCATGGTGCAGTCTGACCAGATTTTTGCGGTCAAGACCGCCAACGCCATGGGCTATGCCCCGGCTGAATACTATCGTTTTGAGCAGATCGACCCGGCCATGATGCTGCCTCCTGCATCAGCCCCCGGCGGGCAGCAGCTCACCCGACAGGATGTGGAGCAGATCGTGGACGCCAAAGCACAAGAGCTGATCGGACGATACCTTTCTATGGCTTCTGAAAAGCCCACGACCGCCCAGACGACCACTAAGACGAAAAAGGAGGCCACACAATGAGTAATCCTCTTGCAAGTAGGATCGGCCCGCAGAGGGGCCCACAGCCGTCTCAAGGCTCACTCATGAGCCAGCTGCCCGGTATCATGAAGCAGGCCCGGCAGGTCATCGCCGTCATCAACGCCGCACAGAATCCCCAAAAGGCCCTCATGGACTACTGTGACAAGTCCGGCGTTTTTGAGGGATACACGGGCAGCCGTGACCCCGAAAGCATGGCCAGGTGGCTGGCCGAAAAAAACGGCGTCCCCCTGGACGATGTGATAACAATGCTCCACGGCCCCGGTGCACAGGGGCTTGGGAATAGACTCACAAAATTCATGAAAGGTGGTTTTTGACTATGACCGATGAGACTACGAGCGGCATGGGTGCTGGCTTCTGGATCTTTGCGCTGGTTGTCCTGGTCCTGATCGTCGTGATGTGTATGCGCGGCGGGCTGGGCCTTGGCGGCGGAATGGGGATGCCTCCCAACGTCGCAACTGCTGGCGACGTGCAGCGGGCGACGGATTTCGCCGCGCTGGAGCGCCAAAATAACGAGGGCGTGTCCGCTACCCGGCAGGGCGTCTATGACGTCGCTGCCGCCGTAAAGGACGGCAATTACAACATCCTCGGCGAGTTGCGCGACCTGGAGAGCGCCTCTAACGCTGGCTTTGCACAGCAGCAGGTGTGCTGCTGCGAGACCAACCGCAACATCGACTCTGTCCGCTATGACATGAGCAATTTTGCGGCGGCCATCAAAGAAAATCAGGCTGCGGGCATCCAGAAAGTGCTGGATCAGATGGCCGCCAATCGCTACGGCGATCTGGAGCGGGCATATACTCAGCAGTATATGCAGAACGCCATCCAGCAGGCTGTGTGCGGCATCCCCAAAGTCTCGCCCTACGCCTATCAGCTGGCTCCCACATGGGGCCCGGCTCCCGCCCCTGGCTATGGCCCTGGGCCCTATTGGGGTAACGCAGCTTAACCCCTCCACTACTTCGCTTTAACAGCGCACAGCCCCCACGGCAAGCGCTGTGGGGGCATTTGATTTGAAAGGAGAAAAATTTTATGGTATCCTGCATGAAAAATCCTCACTATAAAAGCGCCGTCGAGACCTACAACACCGCCACGCAGGCACTGACCATTACTCCTGCACCTCTGGGCCTGACTGGCACCGTCCTCACCAATACGGGCGTATCCCTTGACCCTGAGCAGGCCGCAGTGAAGATCAACAACGCGGGGCTTTACCGGGCCAGCGCCAACGTCCAGGCCACCGCTACGGCGGCGGGCATTGTCGCCACGGCGCTGTATCTGGATGGGGTCATGCTTCCCGAGACCTTGCGCACCGTGACAGCAGCAGAAAACGCCACTGTTTCCATCACCACCGACATGCTCCGCAGCATTCCCTGTGACTGCAACGCCCACACCCTCCAGCTTTATGGCTGGGTTGTCGGTGCTACCACTGCCGCAAATGTCACGTTTGCACAGCTTGCCGTTGTGAAAGAGGCTGGGAGGGCTTGAGCCATGTATGACTTTGAGCCTTTGCGTGCCAAGATGCTGCGGGAGCTGAAAGAAATCTCTGATAAAGAGGATTTCAGTCGGCACGATCTTGATGACTCTTATAAGCTCATCGTGAGCATCCCCGGGCTGGACCACATGCCTCAGCACAGAGTACATGAAAGCGACGAGGCCGCGCTGATCGGAGAGCACCGCGGTGCAGACCATCTCACCGTGGATCAGGCAAAGAAGTGGGTGAGCCGGATGAAAAATGCCGACGGCACTACCGGGCCCCACTGGAGCTATGAGGTAGCATCTCAGCTGATGGCCGCCCGTGGCATTGACTGCAATGCGGTGGATTTCTGGGCCACGCTCTGCATGATGTACTCCGACTACTGCAAAGTAGCCCGCGCCTACAGCGCCGACAATCCTAATTTTTATGCTGACCTTGCGGCGGCGTTCCTGCACGATGAGGACGCCGCAGCGGGTAAGCTTGTGAGGTACTGGGAGTGCATCCCGGAGTCTCACTGAAGTTTACTACCTTTTTACTACTTTTTGTCCCGGATTATACGGGATTATAAGGCAGCATAAGGCAGCATCCCGAAAGCCGAAAGAAGCAGAAAACCCGCATGAATCCAAGAAAATCAAGGATTCATGCGGGTTTTCGCTAAGTTGCGCCAGCAGGAGTCGAACCTATAGCGCATAGCGATAATACGTGATTTGTATTCATTTTACTACTTCTTTACTACTTTTCGTCTGGAAAATTTGCACGTCTTTTTCTGCTGATTCTGCCCCATCATAAAAGGCTATCAGCTTCTGGGCAGCGCCCTTAAGCTTGCGCTCTCTGATATGTGTATAGACTTTGTACGTGGTGGAGATGTCGGCATGGCCCATGATCTTTTGCGCTTCCAGCACGCCCACGCCCGCGTCATACAAGTCTGTAGCAAAAGAGTGCCGGAACTGGTGTGCTGTGACGCTGGCTTTCATCACGGGTTCTTTGGGCTTCTCTGGCTTCCGCTTTGAGTAGCGCTTGTCCCGGTATCGGGTGCGGCCATCACTTGGGACGACAAGCCCCAGCTTTTTGCAGTACATGAGCCATTTCTGGTGATACTCTGCATCCGTCAGCGGGCGAGTCATACCGCCGATGACATACTCCCCGGGTTTTCCCCGGCGGGTTAGCAGCAGCTCTTTGAGGTGTGGCATGAGCGGGATGTCACGCACGGCGTTCTTTGTCTTGGGCGTGCGGATATGGACGCCCTTTTTCCACGTCACCTCTTTGGAAACATGGACAAAGTTTGCGTCAAAGTCGATATTATCCCACTGCAAGGCGACGGCTTCACCCAGGCGGCACCCGGTATACATCAGCACCCAGGCCGTGAGCCCAAAACCGTCCGGATGCGCCCGAAATGTCGCCAGCTCTTTCTCTGTGGGCGGCAGGCGCGCCACGGCGGGCTTTCCCTCTGCTGTGCGCGTGTCCTGGATGGGGTCATAAGAGGCGTTTGTCTTGATCCGCCACTGCTTAAAAATGCCGTTCAGGACGCTGCGGGTATTGCGTATAGTGCTGGTGGAAAGGCCCTCATTTTTGAGCTGCTCCCCAAAAGCTTCCACCATCTGCTTTGTGATCTCGTTCATCCTGCGGCCTTTAAAGGCTTCCACACAGCGAAGCCAGTTTGAGCGGTAGGTGCTATCTGTCCCCTCTTTGATCCGCTTCATCAGCGCTTCCCAGTACTCTGCGGCAGCGACCTCAAATTTATCAGTGTCTTCCGTTTTTTTCTTTTTTTCGGCTATCGCTTCCAGATACTTTGCCTCTGCTTCTGTCTTTGTATGGCCATAAAAAACCTTTACTTTGCCATCGGGCATTTTGCGCTTGCACTGGTATAGCCCGTCAGCGCGCTGGCCCTTTCTCTTTCTTGGCATCCTCTGCCCCCTCCCTTGTGATCGAGTACGCGGCCTGATCGGCCATGGCGGCGGCCTTGCCGCAGTGATGTGCCTGGTGCAAAATCGCCATTTCCGGCTGGAAGCCGTTGTGGTCCGGGTCAAGCCCCCGCACCCGGGCCATTTCATGGTCATTGATGATGGTGCCACAATGACTTACCCGGTCATCCAGCGGGCAGTGCAGGTTTGCCAGCACCTCGGACAGGACACCGATGTGATCAGACCCATGATCTCCATACCGGAGATACAAAAGGGCGTTTATCTCGTACATACTCGCTTCGTCCAAGGCCTCGTGCAGAATCTGGCGCTTTTCCGCGTCGATGGGGTCATCTTCCAGATACTCCAGCAGGCCGGGATGGATGCAGGCGTCTATATACCGCACGGCGGACACGCCGCAGCAGGTAAACCACTTGAGGGCCGTGGGAAGTGAGGGCGGCGTTGTCCCCTGCTCCCATGCCGCGATCGTGGGGCGGCTGACGCCCATTCGCTTGGCCAGCTTTTCCTGACTTAACCCCGCATGTGCTCGTGCCATTTCGAGCGCTTTCGCCATTCTCCACAAAAATTCGTCCATTCTGCTTCACCTCGATTCTTGAAATTTACAAAAGTTGCCTTAAAATGGTAATATTATTTTTGCATTCCACCATGGTATAACATTATTGTAAAAAAAGCCATGATGGAGGTACAAAAAATGCTGATTCCTGCAAAAAATGTCCGTGAACTCCCCGATGATATGGAGATCATCGACGGGATGCCCGCCAGCCGCCCCAGCAGCCCCGACAGGAGCCGCAAACCATGGGAGGGCTGAGATATGGCACACGATCGGAAAACGCTTCTCCCCATGCTCTCCGGCTTTGCAGAGCACACCGCGCTGGCGCTGGTGTATCATCTGGCCCCGCACAACGTCGGGCCGGACATATACGCGAACGCCGCCCGCATTTTACAGCGAGCGGCGGAAGACCAGGCCGCAGGGCGTGACCCCCGGGCGCATGTAAAATGCGTGAACGGCAAAATGATTGAAATTTAGCATTTCCCCGTCGTCACCCGGCGGCGGGTTTTTTAGGTGTCCACTGTGGACACCCCGGCGGGTCAGTAGCTCCAATGGTGTACTGTCGTCGTGGTGTGGTACTTTGCATTTAAATCTTTCTGATAAGATTTTGTCCCGTCATGGGTCATCTTCTTTCCATCCCAGAATAGACACCCGTTTCGAGAGCACGAAATGTATTCTGGGTATGTTTCAAGGATTACGACATTTTGGGGCAGATATTCAACGTTTGTAAAGCTTGCTCCAGAGATTCGCCCGTTTGAATCCACCGACGCAGCCATCACCATTTCAGCACCTGACGAGTCGGTGCGACGCCCTGGGAGCCAATACTGTGGGTCACTTGTGCGGACGGGTTCGTAGTGCAGACGCTGACCATCCCATACATAGTCGCACTCGGTATACCACTCGATATAGGGAAAGGATTTAAACGCCACTTTTGTGTCATCGTTCTGATTATCCGACAGTTTTCCCCACTTCCCATTGTAAATCGTTCCGTCTTTGGCGACATTGCACCAGTAAGCCATTCCATCAACTTCCAGATAAGTAGAATGGTCATTTACATTTGTTGGCTTGTAAGACATCGTTTTGGTCTTGGAATCCCAAACGCAGTTGGTTCCCTCACAGCTGTCATCCATTACAGAGGTAAACCACACAACCCCATGCGGATTGTTTTTCTGCGGCCTAGCATCACCGTAAGTGCGCCAAACGCCATCATAGACTCTACCGTTTTTGTCGATCTGAGCCTCGAAAAGGTAACCCGGCTTAGATTTCCAGCTGGACGTTGCATTAAGCGGAGTCGTCGAATATTTTTGGACATTGTCCATTAAAATTTCGTCCTGCGTTTTGGATGAGCTGTCCGGCTCACTTGAGCTACTGGAGCTGGAAGAGGAAGATGGACCCGTCGGGGTAGACTGTGCAGGTGATCCGCCACCGCCACAGGCTACCAAGCAAACCGCCAAAGCGCAAACCGCAACCACCCGGCACTTTTCCGCAATTTTCACGTTAAATTCCTCTTTTCTATTGATTTTTCTTATTGTTGGTTGTATTATAAAACCAATAAATACAACAATTAGGTGTTAAAGGAGTGTTTCAGATGACAGTTGAAGAGTTCATGGCCTTTTTTTATGAGCATCCCGAGCTTGTGGATCAGGCCCTTAAAATGCTGCACGAAGAAGAGGCCCAAAAACTCCCCGCTGCCATCTGATCTTACTTCTTGGCGTTGGATTTCAGCAGCGTGATAAACGCTTTGCGTTCATCGGGGCCCATCTTCTGGGCATACTCTAAAATCTCTTTCATATCCTCTGTGAGCTCGCCCTCCCCGGCGGGCTCTTTTTTTGTGCCCATGAGCTCTTCCACCGTGATGCCAAAGTAGTCCGCAATTCTCTGCTGCGTCTTTGCTCGTGGCACCGCGCCGTTTTTCCAGCTGGTGGGCATGGAGTTTGAAATACCAAGCTCCTCGACTACACCAGCAGGAGATTTTTGCTTTTTGGCGCATTCAACTAAAAAATTCTCCCAAAACAAAATTATCACCTACTTTTTGTTTAAATTGCTGAAATCAAGTTTTTTCTTGTTTACATATTGAAATCAAGAAAAAACTAGATTATAATAAAGACGTTCCAGGGAGGTTGATTCCTTTCTTACCTACCTTGGAGCGCATGGAATACCGAACCTCCTAAAGTGTGTGCTTTGCTCTCACGGATTACGGATTCCCCAAAATCAGGAAGCTCCCCAATGCGCGTGCGGGGCTTCCGCACAAAGACCGGCGGCGAGCCGCTCTTTGTGGTGACATTGCCGAGTTGAAAAAATGTATCATGTTGTCCGCATCACCATTTTACACTTTTTTATCACGCTTGGCAATGTTTTTAGCTCCATTATTTGTAACTTTTAACAAGGCGGTGGAAAACATGGCGCGTACCAAGCGTGTCTTAGACGAAGACTTCCGCACCTGGAAAGGCCGGGCGGAACAAAAAAAAGTGGAGCTCCAGCTCACCAACCGGGCGCTGGCGCTCCGGGCGGGCCTTTCTTTATCGCAGGTGAACCAGTACATGGGCGGCACCTACCCCAACGACAACCCCCGGGAGCCCATCGAGCGGGCCCTGGGCATGAGGTGACGGCATGAGCAGAACAGCGATTTTTGCCTGCTTCATGTGCTTTGTGGCAGGCGGGTGCCTGAGCGTCCTTGTGATGATCGGCGCCCACAACCGTGACCGGCGTGTGCTGGCGGGCTGGGTGACGTATTTACTCGTGGTTCTGGCTTTGGCCTACAAGATCGGAGGTGCGCTTCTCTTATGAGCGGAACAATTTTTATTTTTGCAGACCTGATGGAGCTGGCAGGCCGGGACGCCTGGCACGCTGCCTGCACCGAGAAGCTGGCGCTTCTCTTCATCGTCACCCCGCTGGTCATCGGGGCCCCGTACCTGCTGGCCCAGTGGGATAAGTTCAAGCGGGCCGACAACGCCCGGCGCCGTGCCGCCCAGAAGCGCCGGATGGAGAGAATGGTGCAGCGGTGAGCTATTACATAGTAAAGCAGAAGCAGTGCGAGCTTTGCGGGGCCACCATGAAAAACGTGGGCTGCACCCGCAAGTATTGCGACACCTGTTTAAAGGCTTTGCGTTCCAAGCAGGCCGATGAGCATAACAAAAAGCAGCGGGAAGAGCGGAAGAAAACGCTTCTCCCGCAGGGGAAATCCATTGCCGACGTCTGTGCCCGGGCGGAGGCAGCGGGCCGGACATACGGCCAGCAGGTGGAGTTTGAGCGGCGGAGAAAGGAGCTGGAAGACCGTGGCGAGAAAGTTGAGGAATGAGATTTGGGAGATCTCCTACCGGAGTATTCTGGAAAAGTACGGCACCCTGTCCCCCAGCGTGGAACAGGCCGCGCTTATCACCGGGTCCACCAAGGACAACGTAGCCAAAAAATTCCCGGACGGCTGGAGCGGCGAGGGCCGCGGCAAGACCATCAATCTGGGCTTGCTGCTGGATCAGTATTTTGTGAGCCTGGGAAGCGGAATCTTCCCGGAGAAGTGAGGATTGAGCATGAAAAGGATTAGCGTTACTTATACCTCGCACAAGGATTTCCACACCCCCTGCAAAGAGCCTTTCACGAAGACATTCACCATCGACGACGATCAGACGGCGGCCCTGCTGCTGGAGCTGAACCAGCGGGCTCCGTTCACCGCACGGGAAGCGCTTTTCATGGGCTTCCGCTCCAATGCCCTCTCCCGGCTGCTGCGGAATCTCGAAGAGCTGCACGGGCGGTTGATGGTGGAAAGCGACGAGATTTTGAAAATCACGGAGGCCGAAAGATGAAGAAAGTTCACGTTTACTACACGTTCCACTATGGCCGGGGGGATATCCGTGCCGATGAAGCTGACTTTTCCTTTGATGCAGAAGATGCTGTGGCGGATGAGCTGCTGGAAGTGTCCACGCCGTTTTACTTTGACGATTTCCGAAGAACCCGCCGCCAGATGCATTTAGCAGAGATTACATACTGGCACGCCGCCATGCATGACCACTACATCATGAAAAACGATAAAATTTTGAAAGTTTCACCCGAGTGAGTATGGAAGAAGAAGTGCTCTAAAGGCTCCACTGGCGGCAGGAGGATAAAGAAAAGCCGCTGCCAGCGCAAAAGCGCACAAAGTGATATTGGAGGTGAATCCATGGCAACGAATAAACCAGCCAGCTCCCGGCGCGGGCCGTCTGAGAGCGCTAAGAGGCGTTCTGAGGTCGTTTGCGCCCCAGCTGTGTCTTTTCCTATCAATGGCCCGAAAATCCCGGAAATCGGCCCCGGAGACTGTGTAGCGCGTGTAACTGAGGCTTCTGCCGATGGCGTGCGTGTCGTAGTGCTTCCCCGGGAGGCCGTTGTGCGGCATATGCTCAATCAGGTCTACGGCTCCATGGGCTGGGGTGATACCTACTACCGCTCCGGAAGCTGGTGGAGGTGCCAGATCGAGGTGCTGTCCCCTGTCACCGGGCTTTATGTCCGCAAGGATGCAGGCCCGCTGGAGCTGCCCACCAGCAGCCCCGACCGGATGCAGGAAAACACCAGCTTTTTGCGGGCGGCGGCCAAGTGGGGCTTTGCCGAGGACGTGATGGAGCTTGGCTCCATCTTCCTCAAAGCGGACCAGGTGCCCGTGGCCAAGACCGAAAAAGGCAAATATTATCCGGCTGTTAAGCTCACGGTGGACAAGTTCGCCCGGGCTGACGACGGCCACATCTGCATGGTGCAGCTTCTCCGGGCAGACGGCCAGAAAGTCCTATGGGACGAAAAGGCATGATCGGCCAGCTGACCGTGGTGTATGACCCGGACCGGCGGGCGTTCACGGTGGAAAAGGCTGTGTATTTTGTGAAAACCCAGCTCTTCCAGAAGATCGACGAGCTGGCCCACGGCAAGCCGCTGCGGCTGGTGCTCACCTTTGAGCCCGAGGCCCGGCGGCGCACCCTGAGCCAGAACCGCATGATGTGGGCGCTGCTCACCGTCATGGCCGACCACTACAACGGGGGCCGGGCAGGCGGCATGAAGCCGGAAGACTGCTATGTCCAGATGCTCGAGGAGTACGGCGTGGACTTTGACTTTCTGGAGGTGCCCGTGGGGGCTGTCCCCATCTTGCGCACCGCTTACAAGCTGGTGCATGTCGTGGAGCTTCTGGACAATGACCGCTGCACCGTCAAGTGTCTGCGGGGCTCCAGCAGCTTCACCACCGCCCAGATGGCGGATTTTATCGACGGTATTTTTGACAGGCTGGCGGAGATGGGCGTCAATGACCCCAACGTCACGGCCTACTGGATGGAATGGCAGGAGGTGCCGAGATGAAAACGAAGCGAGTAAAAAAGCTTATGATGGCACGTGGGTTATCCAGGAATCATGTCAACCGCATCCTGAAAGACCCGAAGCTTAAACCTCGTCGCGTGAGCAACTGCACATTTTGGGATGTATGTCGCCGTGAAATTGATAAAATGGAGGCCGCCTGTGGTCGGGAGGGGCTTCGATATTTTTGGGATTTTTGATGAGAGGATCAGAGGAGGGGCAAAAAGTGAAGCAAAAGCGATTTCGTAAGCTTTTAATGTCTTATAGGGGCGTTGATAGAAACCTTGCTCGTGATGTTACGGCCGACGTTATCGAGTACCGTCATCACATGGAAGAGGGCTGTATTTTCCGGCTTGACAAGGAAAAGGGCATTCTTACCCGAGTATGCTCCATATCTTACGAAGAAGCGCTCAAAAAATTTAAAGATGCGGGGTTGTTGTGCCGTGGCTAAAAGCATCATGCAGACCCGGAAAGAGTGCTACATCTGCCGACTCAAGTATAACGTGATGACCACCACCGGGCTGGAAGAACACCACGTTCTCAACGGGCCGCTGCGGAAAAAGGCCGAGTATTATGGCCTCAAGGTCTGGCTCTGCCACCGCCACCACAACGAGCCCGGCAAGGACAGCGCCCATTTTGACAGCAAGACCCGGCTGCTTCTCAAGCAAACGGGACAGCGGGCTTTTGAATCCTGGTATAGCCACGAGTTTTGGATGAAAGAGTTCGGAAAGGATTATTTACAATGCTGAATGTTGTTGCGATCATGGGGCGGCTGGTAGCTGACCCGGAATTGCGCACCACGCCTGCGGGAGTGAGCGTGTGCACGGTGCGCATCGCGTGCGACCGGAATTTTGTACAGCAGGGCCAGGAACGGCAGGCAGATTTCCTGGACGTCGTGGCCTGGCGCGGCACAGCGGAGTTTATCTCCAAGTATTTTTCCAAGGGCAGCATGGTGGCCGTGCATGGGCACCTGCAAACCCGCAATTACAAGGACAAGAACGGCAACAGCCGCACCGCGGTGGAGATCGTAGCCGATGATCTGAGTTTTGCCGGGCCCAGCAAGCGCCCGGCGGGCCAGCAGCCCGTGGACGACAGCGGCGAAGCGCCGCCCAGGGACTACCGCGAGCCTGCCCCGGCCTACTCCCAGGGCAGCGCGGACGACTTTGCAGTCATCGACGACAACGACGATCTGCCGTTTTAAGGGGGGGTAACGTGTGAGCGCAAAGAAAAAGAAAGAGCGCAACGATGATGATGACTTCATCCTCATCCAAAAATGGATGAAGCGCCAGCCTGGACGCAGCGGGTTATGCCTCAAGGGCAACTCCCTTTCCGTCTACGCCATCATCTACGGCTTCACCCGGCGGGATGCCGGGGCCTACAAGGGCGGCTACTCGTATATAGCCGACTGGCTGAATCTGAGCGACAACGGGGCCCGGAACATTGTCAAAGACCTTGTGAAAGAGGGCTTTCTGGAAGAGTCCAAGATCATCGTGAACGGTGTTGAGATGAACCAATACAAAGCCATCCGGCGGCAGACCGAAGAGCGCAACGATGATGAAAACCATGTTGAAAGTTTTCCACAAAACCCTCCAAAAAAATGTACCCCTACAAAAAATGTACCCCTACAAAAAATGTGCGAGACCCCTACAAAAAATGTAGGCAGACCCCTACAAAATTTGTACCCAGATAAAACTACTAAGAAAAACTATAAGAAAATCTATCTATCAGCAGCGCAAGGCGCTGCACAGGATGGATTGATTGTGGAAAACTCGGATTTGGATTTGGTACGGGAAAAATTCCGGGAGCAGCTGGAGCTCGACACTCTGGCCCTGCGGTATGACAGCGACATGCTGGAAGAAATCTTGGAGAACATTGTCGAGATGTACTGTTGCCCAAACTTCACCCAGAAGATCGGACAGTATCCGCAGACCACCAAGGGCGTCCGGCTTCAGCTGGACAAGCTGGAGGCCAAGCATATCGAGTACCTGATGGAGAGCATGGCCTCCACAACACAGCCCATCAAGAACCCCAAAGCCTACCTGCAAACCGCGATCTTCAACGCCCGCAGCACGTTTGAGCACCACTACCAATTTGGAGCCAATGCCATCATGGCAAACGTTCCCTGCCGACCGTCGCCGGAGTTCGCGCTGACGGCTGAGGAAATCCACAGGAGGCTGAAAAAGCGAGGTGATGGAGCATGAGCAAAGCGGACGACCTCGCCCGGCACTGGCCCGCAGACAGCCCCTGCAACCAATGCGCCTATACCGCTTGCCGGAACGGCCTGGGCGGTTACTTCCGCCAGTGCAGCCAATTCCGCGAGTGGTTCACGGGCCGCTGGCAGGGGTATCAGATCACCATGGAAGAGCTGAAAGCAAAAAGCAGATAAGCCGAAAAAGAAAGGAAATTGCAATGCGCACGATGCACAAAATCGCCATTATCAACCTCAAGGGCGGCGTGGGGAAATCCGTCACCGCCTGCAACCTGGCCTGCGTCCTCGGGTGGAAGTACTCCCGGCGGGTGCTGGTCATGGACCTGGACAAGCAGGCCAACAGCTCGAAATTTTTCAAGTGCTTTGACCCGGATGAAAAGAGCATGGCCGATGTGCTCACCCTGGAGGCAAAGCTTGGGGACGTGATCCAGATCCCGGACTACAAAAATTTTCAGTTCGTGGACGTCGCCCCAAGCTGCATGAGCATGATCTTTGCAAACCAGCGGCTCACGCTGGAGACCATGCGGCCCCGGCACGACCGCCTGCGGCACGCTCTGGAGCAGCACCGCGAGGATTACGACTACTGCATCATGGACTGCCCGCCCGACATCGACATGGCCACAGTCAACGCCCTTGTCTGTGCGGACTGGGTCATCATCCCGGTGGACTGCGGCGAGTGGGCCATGGACGGCTTGCAAGAGATCCTCAAGCAGGTCAAAGAGGCCAAAGAGGCCTATGACCCGGCGCTGGAAGTGCTCTGCGTCCTGCCCACCATGTACCGCCGCACCCGGTACGGTGCCAAGGCCATCAACCAGCTGGCGGAAAGCGGGCTTCCGCTCTTCCGGTACGAGGACGGCAGGATTTTGCGCATTGATGCCAGCGTGAAAGTACAGGAGGCCATCAGCGAGCACATGCCGCTGTACGCCTACAGCCCGAAATCCAAAGCCAGCGAGCAGTACATCGAGCTGGCCCGGCATGTGGTCAAGAAAGTGGAGGGGTGAACGATGGACGAAGTAAAATTCTATTTCGACGAAAACGGCGTTGCCCATGAGTACAACGACGAGTTTGACGTGACCGTCCACTGTGAGAGTGAGAAAGAATCCGAAAAAGTGGTTGAATGGCTCAACCTGGGCAAGCAGATGAGCTGGCGCACCGCAAGCAATCCTCCTCCGACCCATGTGGACGAGTGGGACGCTGACGGAGAGCACTATCACTTTGACGTCAGTGATGAGGTATGGATTTACTGCTCCGATGGCACTCGCCTGCTTGGCAGGTACGAAAAAGAAAGCGGCTGGTTTGAAAGCAATGGGCCTCAGATCAGCAACCACAACCACGGTAGTGTCACCCACTGGATGCCGCTGCCGGAACCGCCAAAGGGGGTGGCATGATGAGCACCGGACTTTTGAACAGTTTTTTGAACCCGCAGCCCCAGAATACCGACCCGGCGGGGCCGATGCATGTGGAGATGCTGCCGATCAGCTACATCATGCCGAACCCAGACAACAAGAAAATCTACATCGTGGGCGATGTGGAGCGGCTGAAAGACGATATCAAGGCCAACGGCGTCCGCCAGCCGCTGGAGGTGATCCGGTGGGCCAACGGCTATAAGCTCATCGGAGGCGAGCGGCGTCTTACAGCCTGTAAGCAACTGGCTGCTGAGGGAGATGAGCGTTTTTCCACTGTCCCCTGCATCATCGTGGAAAGCAAGGGCGAGCTGGAAGACAAAATTTCCCTCATCACCGCCAACGCCACGGCCCGAGACCTGACCGATTGGGAGCGTGTGGCCCAGTATGAGGCCCTGAAAGAGGCTTTGACCAAGAAAAAGCAGGCTGGCCAGCTGGAGGGCAAAGTCCGGGATGAGCTTTGCAAAATCCTGGGTATCAGCACGGGTGCAGCGGCCCGGCTCAACATCGTGGCTGCCACCCAGAACGATATCATCAAAGAGCGCTTGCGTGATGGAGAAATCGGCTTCATGCAAGCCGTCAAGGATGCTCAGGATTACGCCCGATTTATGGGGCAAGCATCCGAGGGCCCTGAGCCGGAAGAGCCGCCAAAAGAAGAACCTGCGGTAACGTTACCGAAAAAAGAGGATTTTCCAGATTGCAAAAAGAATTTATCGTCTCCGCGTGCTGCCACTGCTGCGGGAAATTCAACTGCGGACATCCAGAAAGTGCAGGGGGTGGACGCCCATGGGACGGGAGCGGCGAATGCTGCAAAAAGACAAGGCACTCAGGAAACTGCCACAGAAAATGCTCCTGCAATGCCGAGTATTTACAAAAGCTTGACAAAGAAAAGTCCTGATTTTCCAGTACCGCCAGAAGAATCCAGAGGGAACAGCACCCTGTACAAGCTGGCCGAAAAAACACTCGTGGACAACGTTGGATGGATTTTTGACAGAGATTTTTGGAGATTCAAACTCACATTTCGATACAAGGAACTTCCGGGAAAGGCAAAGCTTTGGAGGCTGGATGATGACCAGCGTGATGCATTAGGTCTTACACCTGGGGAAAATACCAGATACGCTATTATATTGGACAAAGGAACATTTTTGACGTCTGGTTGGGAAGATTACAATGCCACATTGGAAAGCCTTGTGAAATATTTTGACTTAAAGTGATCTTGAGGAGGCCCACACATGAAGCCACGAGAGTTCCGACAGCTGCACGCAATCCCCTTTGACATCAAGGCCAGAACCAACCGCATCCGGCAGCTGGAGGACAAGCAGGCCGAGGGGCCTGAGATCGTAGCGGACGTGGTGAAATCCTCTCGCGGGGAGGGCAACGCCTGCATCATCGGCACCGCCATTGTGCGCGGCACCGCAGACGATGCCTACACCCGGCGGGAAAAAGAGATCGAGCGGCTGAAGAAGATCAACGCCGAGCTGGAAGCCCGTTACCTGGAGGGCCAGCGCATCGTGGAGACCTGTGAGGACTATCTGCTCCGGGCGGCCATCTCCGACATCTGCATTTTAGGCAGAAAGCCGCAGGATGTGGCCGTGGAGTGGATGGAGCAGGGCTATGACATGGACGCAACGGCCCTGCGGAAGCGGGTTGACCGCTGGATAGATCAGAATGTGAGGTGAATTATATGCGTTGTCCGCTGTATCCGCAATCTATGGCTGGATGTCTTCCAGACATGTGCGAATGGTGGTGTAAAGAAACTTCATGCTGTGCAGTGCTTGCAATAGCTCAAAACCTTAGAAAGATACCGAGGAAAACAAATTGCCTAATGTGCGAGAATTACCGATTTCGTGGAATATGTGCAAAAGGTGCTGCTGTTTGCGCATCTAACGACATGAAACGCTGCTGTAAGTACTACCACGAAAAAGAGGACTCGGACGATGAATGATTAAAAGAATTTGGAAGATAAGGTGCGTGAAGCTGCTTCTCTTTTTGCCCAGAATGTCCGATTTGTCCCAAATGTCTCAAAACGGGCAAAATGTCCCAAATGTCCCAAAACGGGCAAAATGTCCAAAATGTCCCGGAACGGGCGAAATGTCCTGAATGTCCCAAAATGATATGCTATTATTATGCTGCGGGTTTCGGAGATCAGCTCACCGGAGACCGAAAACATTGCATTTCCCGGCGGGAAGCATAGCGCGGATTCAAGTACTTGCCGCGCTCAATGGGCCCTGCGCCGTCCGCTTCAAAACCCAGCGGCGCATTGAACAAACAGAATCATACAACCCGGCGGGTGTCCACAGTGGACACCCGCTATTTACATGCCGCTATAGCTCAATGGAAGAGCGCCGTCTTTCTAAGGCGGGCCATCGCTGGTGACACCTCAAAAACATCACTGTGCATTTCACCACTGCATAAATCTATTTTGAGGGTGCTGGTTCGAGTCCAGCTGGCGGCTGACGTGATTTTAGGGTGTCCACTGTGGACACCTTTGGAGAGGAGGCTTGCAAAATGCTTGAGCGCTTGAAAGACCTGATTTGCGAGATGGCAAAGTTTTTGACGCGCCTCGGCGCTGGCCTTATCCTCTCGGCCTTACCGATCAGCAACAAAGAAAGCCACTTTGTGCGCTATGCACGGCGTTTCGGTTTCCGTGCAGACCACACAAAACGCGAGCCTCGGGCAGAGATCGGAGGCCGTGGCTGTATCCAAGGAGCACGGCCTGCTATCCGTGCCACTTGACCGCTGCTGATACAAAATACAAAAACCAGCTTTTTCTGCATGATGAGCTCCATGCGGCAAAGCTGGTTTTTCTTATGCCGCTTTAGCTCAGTCGGCCAGAGCATCCGGCTCATAACCAGACGTGCGCAGGTTCGAGCCCTGCAAGCGGCACCATGGGCGTGTCCACAGTGGACACCTGCCTTTTCTTATACCGGGGGGGTGCTTTTTATAACCCCGGGGGTGTTTTATACCCTGCCCCCCTCTTGAGACAGGCCGCCCCACGAAAAGGCCCCGGGGCTGTTGGAGGTGAACAAGCCACATGACAAACCCACGATATGCCAACGGCACGCTGCGGCGAAAGAATCGGGCACGGCTGAAAGCAATAGGCGGCGAATGCGCCATCTGTCATGGACGCTTTGGCCCGATTCATTACGATGAACCCTCAGACTCAGCTCATCCTTTGTCATTCGTGGTTGATGAGATCAAACCTGTTTCAAGATGGAAACAATTTGGCTATTCGTCGGCCCGTGCAGCGGCAGAAGACTGGAACAATCTCCAGCCCGCACATTATTTTTGCAATGCCCAAAAGGGAAACAAAATTGCGCCGAAAAATCCGCCCAAAATCCGCAAAACGCCAAAAATCAGCGACGGAAATTGGT
>ERZ1034807.31-NODE-31-length-35955-cov-68.593426_pt1 | contig 35955 bp, 52 predicted proteins | sample MGYA00520648_ERZ1034807 | MGnify/ENA primary metagenome ERZ1034807 (study PRJEB33766, sample SAMN09781684) | gut metagenome | biome: gut microbiome | host: Homo sapiens | place: Madagascar | study: EMG produced TPA metagenomics assembly of the PRJNA485056 data set...
ATATTCTATGTAGTCCCAGTCCTTTTTCCCTGGTGCGCTTAGAGTTCTTATAATTTTCATGATTGCTTCAGATAAATTGACTTCTTTTTCTAGATTGTCATTCTTTTCTAGATTGTCGTTCTTTTCTGGTGTGTCTTCTTTTCCAGAAATCAATGAGTCCCTATTAACTTCTAGTGCTGCTGCTAATTTATCAATAGTGCGAAGTGTTGCGTTGTCTGGATCATCACGCGTAAGCATGTGAATAGTGTTTAATGATACACCGCTTTTTTTAGATAATTCCACGAGGGTCATGCCCTTAAATCCTGTTATGATCTTGATATTATTACCGATTCCCATAGGTCTGTGTCCTCCTTAGTCTTCTATTATTTCCATGATTACGTCCAAGGCGTCTTCATCGCAATTGTGCTTGTATAGCCAGCTTTCTATTTCTTTTAGAGTCATCATGTGTCTATCGTAATACAATTGATCCAGCACTTCTTCCTTTAGTCTCATTGCTGCTTCTTCTCTAGTCATATTAAGCTTCCTCCTGTAGTGTTCTAATTTGGCGTTGTGATTCTTGAATCAATGTTTCATATACGTCTGCTTCGTAAGCTAATTTTCTGATTTTTCCGAAGTCAATGTCTCTTTCTTCTCTTTCGATTGCGTTTAGTTCGTATTGAATTTCCTTTGCGATTCTTGTTTGTTCTTCAATCCAGTTTTGAATTCTAGTTTCTAGTGTTTCGATGCATTCTGTGTTTGTCATTGTGTTCTATCTCTCTTTCTTTTTACACTCACATTGTAATGTATTACAGTACATAAAGCAAGCAAAAAAGCGAAAAATAAAGCAGAAAATAAAAAAGAAGGGAACGCTATTTTTCAAGCGCTCCCTTGATCCGTTCCGAAAGGTCTTTGACCTGTTCTTTTAGTGTAGCCACTTCCTTCTCCAGCTCGTTATGGCTTTCTATTTTTTTGGCTAGGCTGTCAACCTTTTTGTCCATCTGTTCTACCTTGTAATCCAGCAAGGCCGAATGTTTGGAGTTGCTGGTCCAGGTTGCTAGGACTGAAGGTACTCCGACGCAAAGTCCGGATATGATCGCAACCAGAATTGTATCAGTCATCATTCGTCCTCATTTACTTCTGGCAAGCCAGCAAGGCTTGTTAGAATTGAGCATACGCCTGCCACGACCGTTGTACTGGCTGCATACATCCAATTAATGTCCGGAACGGCTGCGCCTACGGTGATAGAGGCTAGCGCTGTTTGTGCCATTGTCTTGATTGCTCGAACTCCTGCTGCTTCCCACCATGCTTTGTTTGTAAGTCTACTCATCCTCGTTACCTCCTACTAAAAAGGGCACGCCCTCTGGCATGCCTTCAATCACCTATACTATTCTAGAAACCGTTTCTGATGCACTGATCAGAGTTCCGGCTGCTGATGTAACCCACGTTAGAGCGACCTTGTTTCCTGGTGCCGCTGGTGCTGCCTGGATGACAGCGGATACTGGAAGAGTGATCACGTTGTCTGCTGCGGTTGTTGTTACTTGTGCTACAGCTCCTGGGACTGCTGTTCCGTTGGCATAAAGTTGCACTTGATTTGTTCCCGCTGCGGTTGCTGAAATCACGAAGCTTCCATCCACTTTATATGTTCCAGGTTTTACGATCTCCAGAGCGTTTCCGTTTAGATTGACTCTGTTGTTTGTCCGAGTCCGAACGCTTCCTGGTGGGATCGTTGCGCCTGCCGCTAGTGTTGCGCTTGTCGTGTTGACGACTTGGATCATGTTTCTACCTCTAGGCTACTGTAGCGCCTGCTGGGTAGTAAGTTCCGTATTGTGGGTAGTAAGGCGGATTTGTGTAATATCGTCCTAATTGGCTCAAGATGTTATGAGTTTGTACGCTGTTTGAAATTGCCTGCAAGCTTTGATCATATTGAGTTTTCAAGGCATCATATTTGTCTTGCATCATTTGAGTCTTTAAGTTGCAGCAGCATTGTTCCATCTGGTGAGATAGGTTGTTAATGCTTTCCTGTACTCCTCCAAAACCTTGGCATAAAGAACTATTTACACCGTTGAAGCCATTCATCATGGCCATCTGTGTTTGGTTTGCGTTTTGCATCTGGTTCACGTTCATCTGATTGATTAGCTGCGCATTTTCGTATGAGCTTGAGCAGATTCCGTTTGTAATTCCGTCTAGCTTACTAATAATAGCTTGTGTATCGAATCCACGCTGAACCTCTGCTTGTGTGCCTTGCTGGTTGTTTCCCCAGGCTCCGCCACCAAATCCAAAAATCAAAAAGAATAAAATTAGAATGATAATCCCGTTTCCTTCTAGAAAGCCATCCTTGTTTCCAGTTACAGAAGCGATATCAGATAATGATAAGTTGTCCATGTGTGTTCTCCTTTCTTATCTATCTTGATTTTGCAAAATCCTATTTTAGAAAGCCCTTGAACTGTTCCGCCATTTGTTTGGCTTGATCCAGTTGAGCCTGCGTAAATTTTCCGGAGGCCATCAGCTCGTTTAGAAGTTGCTGCGGGTCCTGTGTCCCTAGCATCTTTTTAAATTGCTGAAATTGTTGCAGCATGTTTCCGTTTCCTCCTGGTCTATTTTGAAGTAGTGGATTCATGACAGTTGCCTCCTCTCGCGTTCTGTACCTTTGAAAGCCATTCCTTGAATTCTGCCTTCGTTAGGTACTTGTCTTCCGGTTGATCTTCTTTCACTTCCTGGAAGCTATAAGCCTTGATCGTACAGAAGCCACTTGCGTCTGATTGTTTCTGATAAAAAACGGGCTTGTTACTATCCATTAAAATCACGGACTGATTTGGTCCTAGAGTGAAAGCCTTGGCACTTTCGATTCCGTTTACAAACTGAATCTGGTTCATTTGTTGAGTTGGTGCCTGCATCTGTGGCATTCCAAACTGCCCAGGCTGCGGCATGAAATTATTGAAGTATGGTGTGTTCATTGTGTTCTACCTCTTTTCACCTATATTCTCTAATATTTTCATGTCTTGAACCGTTCCTCTTTTGTCCTTCTTTAGCTTGTAAAATTCGAAGGCCATATCTACCAAAAGGGCCCAGTAGTAGTCATTTAAATCCTTGACGGTTTCTTCGAATTCGTCTTTTGACATGCCTGCGTCCTGGTAGTGCCATTGCGAGTCTTGCGTTTTGCTTCTTAGCTGGTATACAACTTTTTTCTGTCTGTCGCTCAGCCCTTGCTCCTCGATTAAAAAATGTGCAAAGTCTGGGCGTAGAGGTGTCTGGTATCTTCTATTTATTCTCCTGTTCATTGTGTTCTATTGCTGATCCTTTCTATTTAAATGTTCCGTATGGTTTTACGTTTACTCCTGCCGAATTTAATTCTCCAGCGGCCATCCAGCGTCGTGTACCGTCGCCACCAATCCAGCTGATCCACACGTATCCTCCTCGACGAACGTATCCGTCATAGTTTACGTGCTGCCCTTTGATATATGTTAGGTCTGTATCTTGTCCCTTTAGGCTTGGCGCGCGTCTGATCTTGATTGTACAAGCAGGATAGAACGTAGCCTTTTCGTGTACAAAATCAGAAGGAATGCTATTTAGCACGGATGCTGATCCCGTAGAAGTCTGGCCTCCTTGATTGAATGGCACGTGACTTGAATCTGTCCAGTTTGCGAATGATCCTTTATTTAAAATCACAGTTCCGTCTGTTACAAATGCTAAATCTGCGGACACGTTGTTTGGAAGGTGATAAGTGCCTTGTGCATTGCGGTCATAGCAGTGCGTAAATTTACCTTTTGCGACTTCCATGTGGCTGTGGTTTCCTGTAGCGTATCCGGTTGTCCCTTCGTCCCCGAAAGTGTCACCTTGTTTGAAGTATTTTACTCTCTTGATATCCTCGATGTAATTATCGTGAATAAACATAAATGTAGCAAAGTCGATTGTTCCGTCTCTGAATAGAACTTTCTTGTCTGATTCTAGGAATACTGCGTTTCCGTTCTGTGCAGTGTCATAGGCTACTAGGTGGCAATCGCACGGTGCAATTGTTTCGTCAATTCCTGTGTCCTTTCCTGCGTTGTCTAAGGCGTTTGTTCCTAGGTGTGTTCCTACGTTGTTTCCTTGAGTTACATTCATGTACTCCATCGGAAAGCCTAAAAGCTGATATCCGCCTTTTGTAAGTTTTTGTCCTTTTCTCATATTCTGGACCTCCTTCTATTTATGAAAAAGAAGAAGCTTTTTAGCTCCTTCTTATTTCCAGTATTAATATGTTTCTCCGGTGATTTCTTTTCTCTGCTTTTCTGTAATCCATCCAATAGAAGCGAACATTTCTAAATCGCTTTCTGTAAACAAACCTAATTCATAATATGATTTGATAACTTCATAACTCATGTTACTTCACCCCATTCACTTGCGCTTTCAATTGCGCGATTTGCAGCATGATTTGAGCGTTGATTCTATCTTGTTCAGAAATATTCTTTTCAATAAATGCTAAATACCATCCATCTGCGTACTGAACCTGTTGAATCAATTCTACATTGTGATATTCAGTTTCTTTATTTTCTTCATCTGTAACTATCATAGTTTTTAAGTTATTTTTGAATAGACTTTCGTCAATTTTGGTATTACTTACGAAATTAGTTCCATTCTTTTTTAAACCAGTAATTTCATAGCCGTCATGTAATTTAATTTTATACATTGTTCTTTATCCTCCTTTATAAACGATTTAACTAAGAAATGCAGAAAGCAGGGCGCACACCGCCAACATCATTAGCGCCACCGTAGTACGGAATACCGAAGTCATCCACACGTGCGAAATAATTTGCAGAAACTACGTCTCTTAACCAATACCATTTATCACGGTTCGCATGAATAAAGTTCGGTGCTAAGTGGAATAACGGTAATTGCCCACGTTCTACTGTATAGTTATAAGGAATGTTCGTACCGTCATTCATTGGACTGAATTGACGCCCTCCGTACAACATATTCTCATTCATCAAAGCAACCTCGCTATCGAACCAAGCGCCAAAGCTAGGACGTCCGTTTAAAACTGCGTTTGTAAAACAATTACGGTGTGTCGCAACGTGCCCAGAGAAAGCCTCTTTGATAGTTTTCTTAGCTTGCTCTAAGCCTTCCTTGTACATCTTAGAACCTACATATCCACCTTCAGCGGTATCTGTATCGTTCATGTTATGTGTATAAAGATGAGTATCGGGAACTAATACTACATGGTGCTTTGTAAAATCTACATCTCCACATCTGTAATAATAGTCAAATCCTGCGATACGATAATTCACACCGCCAATTGTCCAATAATCGCCAATAAATAAATTTTTAAAGCTTCCATCTGCAATACTGCTATGCTGTTCATCAGTTACACGCTCACCTAAGTATTTACCTCTAAATATAGAATTGTGTGCTCCTGCGTTATCACTTACGCAAGAATTAAAGTCCTCTACGCTAATCGCTTTTAATCCATACCCATCATGGACCATCAATAAATCAGTTAATTTAGAGTTTTGTATTTTTGGTAATTCTGTCACTTGTTTTCCTGCCATAATAAACCTCCTTTATTCAATTTTGTATTTCCAATCTGCAAATATGTTTGTGCCTTCCTCGTCTGTTAATGTTGTATCTGCATCCACCATGACTTCTGTATAAATGTGATTGTCCAGAAGCATACTTTCAAGTTTTAGAATGCGGCTAGCTAGTGCCGTTGCGACTTCACCCTGAAGCGTTTCTTCTAAAGATTCAAACCATTTTCTGAATTTCTCGCCGTTGGCGTATTGAGCGTTTTCATTTTCTTTCTGGATTCTTTCATAGAAACTTTGGAATTGATCGTATAGTTCTTGTGTTGGCACTCGCGTTAAAGTATCAGTCGTTAGTCCACAGTAGCTTTCGTCAAGTCTTACGTCTTGAATCATTTCTGGCGTGATTTCTCCAGCTGATGCCTTTAAAACTACAATCGCAATGATCAGCTCGTATTGTTCTAGATTTCGAATAGGCGTAGGCATTGCCTGCGTTCCTTCCTGATATACAAGAACGCATGAATTGCTGATCTTATCATATCGAATGGCCACGTAGTCGTATCTAGTGTAGTTTGTAGCGACGGTAGCCGTCAGGGTAGTTTCGTCTTTAGGCGAGTAAACGATACCACCTATTCCGTCGCTGGATGTCTTTAAAAAGGCGAGCCCGTTACTGACTGATATATTCATACCGCCGGCAATTTTTACTTTGAAGTCTTCACCAGTGATATTAAAAAGGCCAGGTGTTCTCCCGGCATGGAACATCCGCAGATCTTCTGCCAGATATTCCGTATTGTCTAAAGGGTATGCTGTCATGAGCCCCCTCCTTTCATTTTTGTTGCGCTTTCTTGAACCTCTATAAGTTCTAATTCAAGAGTGACCTGCGTCTGTAGGTTGCTTTCTTCTACAAACTTAAGGCCTGTTATTCTTGCGAACGTAAATAAATTGAATTTAAAGCTTAGACACGGAATCACGTCTCCTAGGTCAAAGTCCTTTTGAAGGACGGCCTTCTTGTCGTCCGCATCGATTTCAAATTCAAATTTAGAAGAGCCTTTTCTAGCCTCTGCTAACTTATTGAGGCCCCTCTCTTTTAGTATGTTGTTGTATTCTTCTTCCGTATAGGTTTGCTCGTTGCCTGAGGCATCCTTATATGTAGACTGTAAATCTCTGGCATCCACGTATAGCTCCATCCTTGGCTCGTCTTTTGTTCGAAGATCTACGATCACACTTTTTCGTCCTGATCCAGATTCTTCGCCATACACGTAAGCGTAGTTTTTATATCCTGATATATCCTCGATAAAAGTTTGCGAGATTAGATTTCCAAGCCTGTCTGAAAACCTCAGCTTGTTCTTTGTTGATCCTGTGTAGATTTCGAAGTAATTCAGTGTAGTCCCTTTTAGAACTTCTCTGTATCCGTAGCCTACTAGCTGGCAGTATTTTTGAGCCATAGTTCTGAGCGTGTCGTATGTTGTGTCGGACGCGTTCTCAAGTTTTCCGGGAAGGCCTGTATTCTCTCCGATTACTATATCCAATCCGCGCTTGTTCTTTTCAAAGTTACCGAGCAGCGATTGTTCTACATTTCGAACGGTCAAAGTATAGAGGTTTATACGGTCCTCCAAATTGTCCATGTGTCCGAGTACTACAATTTCTTTTGCGAGTCTTTCTACGGATTCTATAAAGAGAATCTCGTTTCTTTCCTTGCAAACGATTCGGTTCCATTTCTGTAGATACTTTGTATTAAAGTCCGTGTATTCCACATGAATCTCGGCTTTTCCTGTTTCGTAGTATTTTGGGTTCCATTGCACGCTGGTTATGTTCTGGAGCGGTCCTTGTCGTTTTCCTTCTCTGTCGTAAACATAATAGTGCATATCTATACCCCCGCCAGTACTTCTTCAAACCGTAGAAGTGCATCCAGGCTTCCGGAGTTTTCCTCTGCTGTATATTTCAGTACATTTTCTCCTGGTTGAATCTGGAAAAACTCGGAATCGTAGTCTGTCATCCAGAAAATGTTTTCTACTTCTCCGTTTCGTATCAAGTGGCAGTATTGCTCGTTTGCAAAAGTACTAATTTCTAGCACGTCCCCTACATTCATTTCTAGGTCTGCTACTTGTCCGAAGGATATGTGTTCCTGAGTAAACACGTTTAGAAATTTCGGATTTTTCACTCTTGCCTCTGCTTTCATTGTCAAAAGGAAACCGGTATTTATACTCCCCTTATAGTCGACTGTTACCAGTGGACTTAGAATTTTTTCTGATATTTTCCAGGGTTCTGTATTTGAAAAAGAGCGAGGAAATTTAAAAAGTGATCTCAATCTCTGGAAGGTCACCTTTGTTTCCTTTGCACGTCTTGCGTATGGGAATGGAGCTCTCAATACAATCTGGAATTTTTGCCAGGTTTCATTGAGTGTGATGATTGGCGTCGTTTTAGGCTCAACCTTCCAGTATACGTCGACCCCAGCTCTTGTGTTGATATAACGCAGTGTTGCTGATACTCCAGGAAGGATTACAGCTAGAAGGTTTTTTCTAGTGTCTGCGTTGTATTTAAAGCGCCCCTCTAGGGTGATGTCCTTGGGCTCAATAGAAGCCCCGGACACCGTTGTCCCTATTTGATTTGAAACGCTTGATTCTGATAAAGTGATCTCGTTTTTAGAGATTCCGTCTAGTGTTGTTAGTCGGATGCCTGAGGCCTCGGAAAACTCAACAGATTTCCCAAGGCTGTTTGTGTATATTACTGTTACGCCCATGCTAACCTCCTAACCATTCTTTCTGTTTCTTGCGCGATTTCGCTAGGTCTTAGCTCCTTCGCTGAGTTTATAGTCTGATCTACTTGATAGACGACTGTATTGCCTAAGCCGCTTCCTAGGGCTCCAGGATTGCCTTCTAAGGCCAACCTTGAAGTTAAGCTGTCCATGTTAGCAGCGTCTATTAGTTCAGCCGACATGCGCCCCATAAATGCCTTAGCCTTTGGCATAGCTCTTTCTACACCTAGAGTGATTCCTGCCGGAATCCATTTACCTATACGATCCGCAAATAGTCTTGAAGGCGACCCGATTCCTAGGGCCCCTTTTACGCCGTCAATTAAGCCTCTAGCCATGCTGCTAAGCCATCCGGTCAATGCTCCCCAGGCTCCGCTGATTCCACTTCTTATTCCGTTTACGATATCGGCACCAATTGAAATCATTTGCCCTGGTATTTCTCTAACTTTATTTACGATTCCATTGAAAAAGTTGCGCCCTGCTTGAATCGCTTGATTTGCAAAGCTTCCGACAAAGCTTGCCGCATTTGAAATCGTATTTGATAAAAAGGACCACACTTTTCCTGGTAGCTGCTGGATAAAGTTCACCACATTGGTGATGAAGTCTTTTCCTGCCTGAACGGCTTTCTGGATCATTTGACTTACCCATTCGGCTGTTTTGTTGATTGTGTTTAGTAGCCAAGTCCAGATCTGGCCCGGTAGCTGCTTAAACCAATCCACTACTTTCGATATAAACTGCGGTATGTCTTGCGTCGCGAATTGTACAAGTCTTAAGCCCCACTCTACGAACTTTCCTAGAATGTATCCTACGGCGTATCCGATCCAGTAAGGTATCGTTGTCCCGAAAAACGTTTGAATGTTTGTCACAAGCTTTTGTACGCCGTTTGGAATGGTAACCGTAAAGAATTGAACTACTTGATCCGCTAAATTTTTAGCTGCATCCACGAAACTTTGGCACGCTTCTGGAATCGTTACTGTAAAGAAGTTTACGATCCCGTCTATAACTTGGCCAGTAGTTTCCTTTATGCCATCCCATAGATTGATCCAGAATTCTCTGAAGCTGTCGCTTGTATTCCAAAGATATACGAACGCCGCTACTAGTGCTCCGATTGCTACGATCACCAGCGTGATAGGTCCACCAATCACAGCAAGTGCTGCGCTTAATCCTTCTACGCCTCCTCCTGCTAGTGTGAAGGCTTCGGCCATACTTGCAATCACGCCCGTTCCTGAGCTTGCGGCATATGCTAGGCCATCAATCAATCCAGAACCTTGTGATACTAGATGTCCGAATGTCTTGATCTTCTTTCCTGCATCACCGATTGTTTTCGCGATATTACTTACAGCCTTGATTCCTTTCCAGGCTGCAAAGGCTCCGGCTACGGCTGCAATTAAAGGCATTAGTTCCTGAATCTTATCTGCTACAGTTTGCACTTTGTCTATAATGTCCGGAAGCTTTTCAATAAAGGCTGCGACGAATTCTCCTACTTTTTCTACAAGGATTGGCAGAATATCTCTGATTCTCTCTAAGCCGCTCTTTACAAAGCCTAGGGAATCATTAGAGTCTAGTTTCTGCGCGATAGTCTCTCGCACACTGTTCCAGGCCTCTTGAATCTTCTCTGTTGCCGCTTTGATTGCTTCCGCTGTTGGCGCGAAAAAATCTTTCAGTGCGTTCAATGCTTTCGGTATTTCTTCTGCAATCCAATTTAATCCGTTTTTGATTACGGACCCGAAGTTTGCAATCATTTCTTGAATTGTAGGCAAGCTGTTATCCGCTAAAAAGTCATTGAACGCCGTAATAATGTTAGCTATACCGATTGCGATACGTGCCGACATGTTCGTAAAACTTGTCGCAAAGCTTCCGGCCATCTCTTTGGCTTTTCCTGCTACAGCTGGAAAGGATTCCGTTCCGTTTTCTAGGGCGTCCATTAAAGTGTCATTAAATTCTTGTGCACTAATTTGTCCCTTAGAAAAAGCATCCGAAACTTCTGCCATACTTTTTCCAGTTTTCTCAGAAAAGATTTTTAAAACAGGAATTCCTGCATCTGTTAAACGCTGCCATTGATCTGCAGATATCTTTCCAGATGCGTTCATCTTTGCGATTGCATCTACTGTATTGGCCAGGGTTTCATTGGTTCCGTCTCCATAGAAAGAAACGGCATCCATCATGTCCTTTACCATTCGAGTAGATTTATCTAAGCCTAGTCCTGATGTGGCCAGCTTTTGTGTTGAAGTGGCTGCTGTATCTAGGCCATAAGCGGTATCCGTTACAGCATCGCTTAAGTTATTTACAACCTTCGCAGCTTTTTTGCTGCTTCCTGCTAAAACTCCAATTACCTGTTTAGCTTTTTGCATGGCATCTAATCGGGCGGTTGCTTTTCCGATTGATCCAGATATTAAGTCCCAACCTTTGCTGGCGGCTTTGAATACCGTTGCGCCCACGAAGGTTGACTTTACTTTGTCCGCAAAGCTTTCCGCACTTTTATGCGCTCCGCTAAGACCGCTTTTGTATTCGCTGTCGTCAAGTCCTAGTTTGACTTTAATTGTTCCATCAGCTCCTGATGCCATTTTTCAACCTCCTAGGTTTCTAATCTGGCCAGAAGTTCTGCTTCTATTTCTTGCGGTGTTCTTTCCTTTTCTGGTCCTTTGTCCTCAGGCAGGCGGTAATACTTTTCTAGATGCTGCGCGCGACTCTTCTCTTCCCCTTTTAGGTTTGAAGTGTCTCTGGTTCTGTATCCAATAACGCGTATGATCATAGTATCGTCACTTAGAGCGTTAAAAAGCGCCTTAAATTCAAACCAATGAAGTTTGGCGTCTAAAAGATTTATATTGTATTGCTGCCTAAACGCTGCATATATAAGGTCCATATCGTATTCGAACCGATAGCCTTGTCGTCCGTTTGTCTTGGCATAAGATTCTTTAGGCTTTTTGTCGCAAAAATAAAAGCCCATTATCGCATCCCATAGGTCTTTCTGATCGCCTTTAAAAGCGAACGGGTTGATTCCTATTAGATCACAAATAACGGGCAGCTTCAGTTCCTCTGGTATTGCGTTATCTTGTATAACGCTGTCAACTCGGACCCAGGTTCTAAAGTCTGCAAAGATAGGGAGAATCGTTCCGTTAGCGTCTATGCTTTCCGGAAGATCTTCTCTCTTTAGCCACAGCATTTCTTCCTCCGTATCGTTTGTCTGCGTATTCTAATGTCCTGTTAAATTTGTCCATAGATTCGCAAAGCTTGTCGATTTTGTCCAGGTTCTTCTTTTCTTCTTCCGCGACTTTTGCCTGCTGATCCTTTAAAAATTCATCCTGGAAGATGCTGTGCAATGTGAAGCAAAGTTCAAACTGTGCCGAGCTTCCTTCGTACCCTTTGAATAAAGTCTCAAAGGCTCCATCTCCTAGAATCTTATCAATCAAAGCAGGGCAGTCCTCTAGTGATCCTTTTCCGAATTTGCTAAGTGCATTCTGTTCAGTTGCCCAATTTTCTAGGGCTTCGATTTTAGAAGTGTCCTTTACATCGACTCTGAATCTGTGTCCGTCGATTTCGATATCTTTAAATAATTGCTTTTGTAACTTTAGTTCCATGATGTCCTCCTTATGTTGTTAAGTGCTTTATTCTGTAGCGTTGTCCGGGGTAAATGTTTTCGCCTTAATGTTAAACGTTCCCGGTACCTGATCGCCTTGTTGTGCGAATGTTCCAGAGCACATTAGTTTACCTCCGGCCTCTCCGCTTCCTGGGTTATCTGGCTGCACTTCATAGATTCTTTGATATGCTACGAAGTCCCCGGACTTAGGTGTTTTCTCGTTCCACGTTTCCACTTCGATCTCTTCAAAAGTAGAACCGACTCTCTGTTCTTTACCTTGCAAGTATACCCAGTAGTTAAATGCATCCCCTGGATACGCTCGGCCCTCGTAGGCTACTGTAGGCGCATAGCCTGTAACCTGGCTTTGGCTTCCGGCTTCTCCGATATATTGCACACCGTCGTCTGTTGTAGCGTTCAAGGCTTGCTCCCAGTTTGTCAATCCTTTACTGGCTAGAACGTAGCTCTCCGAGCCTGTGAATTTGACGTAATGTAGGTTGTCTTCGACCTTGAGTTCTCTGTTTGGTAGTTCTGCTGCCATTATTCAAACCTTCCTTTCTTTTCGTAGGTTAATGTCATAGAGCAGTAGAAAGTTGAAAGCGTGGCCTCTTCTCCCGTGTAGTCTGAAGGTAGCGTTGTGAGCGTGACCTCTTGCGGTGTTGCTTCGTCTAGCACGAGATTTGGAAAACCTTGCGTCTCTTCTTCCGCGAGTGCCTGTACTAGTGCATACAGGATTCTGGATAAGTCCAGACGTGCTTTCGTGTCCTTTCTGCTTGCTTGAATATAAATTTCAAATGGGTAAGTAGCCCTGTAGCCACCGCCCAGATAGTGTTCTATTTCTTCCGTGTAACCACTACTTTTGAAAAGTAAGGCGGTGTGCTTGGAGTCGTTGAAATACTCCAGGCACCACGGTATGTTGTTGATATTGATTGAAGAAAAGAAATTGTACAATCCGTCTTCAACTTGTTTTACGTCTTCCAGCTTTATGATCTTCTTTTCACTCATCTGAATTCCTCCTTAAAAAACTTTTTAGCGCCTTCCATCCAGGCAGTCTTTCTTGCTCTCAAAGTTTTAGGCCACCACTCCGAACCTCCTTGTCTATAGCTCAAATTTCGAGTTGTATAGACTTTTGTTTCTCCATGCTTGGCCCATGGACTGTGGCTATGGGTTCCGATCATCACTCTTCCTGTATGTTGAAAGTGTGCGTATGGTGTGTCCCATATGATCCAATCGTTATCCTGTGCCGCCCATCTTAAAGCTGATGTTCTCAGCGTTCCTTTTCCGATAGGCACGTTCTTGTTCGTGTCTTGAACGATAAGCTGCTTCAGCTTCAATCTGGACCGTCGAAGCGCTTTTGTTCCTCGGGCCTGTAGCTGTGCCACCGGGATATCGACTATAACTTTTAGATGATACTCACTCACATGTTACCTCTATGAATTCCGGCGTATTTCTCAAGGGATTTAGAATATTCACATTTGTGATCTCGTAAATGTCGCCGTGTACTTCGATACGGTCCCCAGTTCTGAGCGTGAACTGCTTGTCTGGCGTCTTAAATTCTGAAGGGGGAACTAGAACCTTGTCCGCCTTATAATCATTCACGTCTATCGTTATGAGGATCGTATCGGAATTACTGGCGCCCGTCTGTCCATAAGTCCGGGCTTTTGTTTTGGAAACTTTTACGTGTTGAATCGTTACTGCAGACGTAATTTCTTCCAGGTTTTCTTCGCCTAGAACGTTCATGACTTTTATTGTATGCGGCCTAAGCCATCTCGGGCTTTTTACCATACCGCCTGGCAGGATAGTCCTGCTTTGAGTAATTGGTAGTCGAGCTCTGATACTGCTAGGCTTGATAAGGGTATGTCATGGAACCTTATCGTTTTTGCATTATCTACGGAATACGAGAAACCGCTTGTGGTTGCGCCTGTGAAGTTCATATCGCTAGAACCTACAAAGCAATCCATGCCACCGTGTGCTTCTATGAAGTCAATCTGGTATAGGATTACTTTTTTTAGGTCCATGTCGTAGTCTTCCAAAGCCTGAGCTTTCCAGTATGGAATCTTCTCTCGAATGTAGGATTCTAGAAGACTTTCGGTTCTTGGTTCTATTTGTGAGTACTCCACTTCATCCAGTAGCGTTCCACCTAAGGCTGTGTATTCCTCAAAGCTTAGGATCATGTTTTATCTCCTTATCCTGCGACAGGAGCTACTTTTACATTACGGAATACGCCCGCTTTTGTTGTGTCTTTTGAAACGATTGCTGCGACCATTTCAACTTCACCTAATTTAACGGCTCCTGGAGCACTTAAGTCAGGTAAGTATGTCGTGATAAGCTGGCCTTCTTTTGGACTTACCGCGTGAACAGCATTTAATCCAAATTTCGCTGCGTAAATGCTTGTTGTTCCTGTTTTTGCGTCAATAGGTACGCACGGCTTTGTATCTGTTCCGTCAAAGTATCCTCCCATGTCAATAATCTGGATTCCGTCATAGCTGTCTACTCCTTGCCCGAAGCTGTTTTCTGAATGTGTGTAGTAGCCTTGAATCTTAGCTACTGTTTTCAACATCGTAGCTGTCTTGCTGTTTACTAATAAAGCATCTGGTTTCTCAGAAAATTTTCCTAGCCATGAATCCAAGGCGAATGTGAATTCATCCGCGTTTTCTTTGATTTTTGCGGCTGTTGACATGTCGAATGGTGCTGCAGCATTTTTTTCTTCAGTATTAGTTCCTGTAACTAAAGCATCCAATCCGTCAAATGGTGTGGCGTCAGTTCCTGCGTTCCCTTTAGCTGTTGATTTTCCATTAATAAAGTCGTAATGGATTTTATTTTTTACGGCCTTAATTTTCTCCTTCATCTGGAATGAAATCTCTGAGCTTGAGGCTGTTCCTTCTAAAACACGATCCACTTCAAACGCGCCACCGAAGATTTTTAAGTTAACGGACTTTTGTGTTTTAATTGCTTCTCCAGGAGTGTAATTGCTATTTAATTTACGACCTTCCGCTACTGATGGTGTTTTGATTTGTAAATAGCCGTAAGTTAACGTTGATCCACCTGTTCCTGGTGATACTGAATTATCGAAATCTAATCTGTCTAAAATAAAAGAGTCTCTACGAAACTCATCAATGACCTGCTGGTCTACGTGATTGGCTAAGCCAACTTTTGCTTGCTCTAATGTGATTGCCATTTTCTAGTCCTCCTATTTGTTTTTGTAGTATTCTTCAATTGCTCCAGCTAAATCGCTAGGCGCTTCTTTTTTGTTTCCAGGCTCTCCTTTGTGGCTTCCGTCCAATAAGACTTGGGATCCACCTTCCGGCTCTGCTGGTTTTACTGGTTCAAATAAGAAGCCGTCTGACTTCTTGATAGCCTCGATCTGTTCATCAAGGCCTGTGATTTTTCCGTCTTTGTCAATCTTGATAGCGCCCTTATCTAGCATTCCCATCAACGCCTTTTCGGAACGTGTTCCTGATTTTGCAATGGCTAGCTTGATTGCACTTTCAAGTCTTGCGCTTTCCAAGTCCTGGTTGTATTTAATTTTCCAGTTCTCGACGTCTGTTTGTAGTTGTTTTACGTCTACTCCTTCAAAGTTTTTAATCTTGTCAGTCAGTTCTTGAATGCGCTTGTCTTTTGCTAACTGTTCTGCATCATGCTTTGATTTCGAGACGTACTCTCCTGTGGCAAGGTTTGCTAATTTAACGGAATCATTTCCCTCTAATTTAGCAGCCACTTGCGCGTACAATTCTTCACCTAAAATCTTTTTTAAAAACTCCATTTTGTCCTCCTGCGTTTTTTATATCTGGTTCACTCCAGTATCGAGTCCGGCCTTTTATATCCCGTGCCGAGGGGTATTCAAGCCTTTTATATGCCGTGCTTAGGGCATAATAAAAACCGCGCCATTCCTAGCACGGTTCTTGTCCTTATTCAGTTGTGTTCTATAGTACTTCCGCAATTCCTTTTGCAAGTCTTGCGGCTTTCTGCATCAAGTTGTTTTCTTCTAGGTATTCTAGTCCCTTCAGGGTTATCCTGATGTCCTCTAATCCTTCAATGTTTGGTGTTTGGTCTCCTATGTATTGGATCCCCTGGAATCCTTCAACATATCCATTTTTCAGTAGCATGCCTAGAAGTGCTCTTCTCTTTGGCTCTGTGACGTCTAGGTTATCTGCTGAAAGTCTTTGGATGTCTAGAACTTCATAGTCCATTGATTTTTGTAGAATTGATAAAATTTTGTATATCGTTCTGAAATTTTCCGACATGTTCTGCCTCCTATCTACTAAAAAACCGCGCTATTTCTAGCACGGCTCTATACAGTAAGTATTCGCCCGGTGATGCGTACCCGGGTTCCCTTTTGGCCACTTCGGCGTGTGAGTTGCATCATTTACCCACTTCGAATACTTCCTGTATACACAGTATTGCATCTTTTTTACTTTTTGTAAAGCAACTTTAGCTTTCCATTTTTCGCTTTGTTTTCGATTCTTCTTGATCTTATAGTATATGCAGTAATCACGGAGTTGTATTTCCCCTCGTTTTCTTGCCCTTGCGATAGCTTGATTACCATTTGTACGCTTTTTCCAGAATCTGATTCTATCTGTTTAACCGCCCACACTGTATCTTCTCGGGCTTCTTCAAGATATGTTGCGTCTGGGTCTTCCAGTATATTTTTTGCGTGTTTTACAACAAGATCATATATATCTGGATGCCTTTCTTTTATGTGCATCGCTCTTTCATCAGTGAATATCGTTTTAGTTGTGTTTAAGTTTTCAGGGTCCCCGTATTTTTTAGGATCAATCTCCCCAAGGCTGCTATAACTTGGTGATGAAGAAACGCGTTTCTTTGGTCTTCTTACAGGCTTGTAAGGTCTGCCCTTGGTTCCGCCTATCTTCTCGGCTGAATAATCTCGTTTCAGATACCCGTTAGAAGCGTCCACAAGCTCTTTCAATCTCATCTTGTTGTATTTATACCAGTAATCTTCTTTCGTCGTGTCTAGCCCTGCTGCAGCTTTCACGCGGCGCTCTCTATCCCACTTTCTCATGTTTCTTTCGTAGGACCTTTGCCTTTGTTCCATCTGGTATATTCTGTCATTTTCTCTAGGGTTTACAGGCTTGTTATAATCTTCGCTTATTCCTGGAAAGTATGCGGTAAATGAATGCCTACAGTTCCATCCGCCAAGTCCTGCGCCTGTTCCGTATCCTGTAGCCTCGTAAAAGTTCTCGTAATTTCCTTCCGGATAGTTTACCCAGAACACTTTCCCTTGCCAGGCTGCGTGGCTTGGTCTGGCTCCCATGTGGGCACTTGTCTGTACTAGATTTATATCTAGCTCATCAATGACCGACTTCTCGCAAGCCAGGGCGTTCTGGTTTACTGCGGTTCGTACTGCCAATCGAACGGCCGCCTCGATTGATCGTTGAGCACCGCTTGGGTAGGATACTTTTGTTAGGCCCTCTCTGCATAGCTTGTCTATTGTGTTTGCGGTTGCTTGATCTAGTGAGTAAGCTCCGCTTGATACCTGAAGATAAGCCATGTCGTAGTATCTCATAAAAGTGTCGCTAGCCAGTTGAGCTGTGGTCCTTGTAAGGTTCTGGATGTCTCCCCACAGTGCTGATGTTCCTTTTTTGATCTGATCCGAAAATTCTAAGCCGTTTGTGTCGTATCCTCCAGCCTCTAGTCTGTCGAATGTGTCGCGGATACTTTTATAAGCGCTCTGTTGCATGATCCGGTCGACTTCTTCTTCGGAAGTGTGAAGTATTTCAGCTAGTCTTTTGTTAATCCAGTCTTGCTGCAAACCGAGTTGTTTTAGTTTGTTTTTTAAATACTCCGCTGTGCTTGTCATAGCGTCCTGATTCATCTTGATCCGCTCCGCTATGTCCACCAGTATTTCTGTGGCCAATTCCTGATATAGCTTTTCTAGGTCGTCACCTACGTTTTGCAGGTAGTTCGGTTCTAGCATTAGGCCTCACCCTCTGGCCCCTCTTCGATTTGTGTTCCTTCTTGCGGGAAGAACATACTTTGAATTCTGTCTGCCGGGTTCTCTGTTTCTCCGGTCATCTCTCTGGCTGTTTCTTCGTCCTCTCCGTAGTATCGGACGCGATATTCCCATTTCTGTAGGATGCCGGCCGAGATTTCCTGAAGCATTCTTAGGCGCTCCGCTTCCTCATCTGAAAACATAGTGTCGTCAAATTGAATTGTGATGCGAACGTCTGGATCAAGTCCGGATATGTGGCACTTCTCTTTGCCTAGAATGATAATCGATCTCGTTAGCTCTGTAAGGGCGTCCTGGATTGCGATACGCTGCTTCCAGACGCTTTCTGTTAGCTCTTTATTGCTTGCACGAACCTGCGTTGCTGTGGTCATGTTCTGGATGCTGAACTGGTATCTGTTCTGCCCAAGTCCGCATTTACTTGATAAAAGATTTAGATTGAATTGAACGTTCTCTTTGTTCTCGTCAACTCGAAGGCTTGGATTGTATTCCTCAAAAAGTCGAGGCTTGTCTGGACTTACTTGTGTTCCCGTACTTACGTATAGAGATTTCTCCAAAGTTGCACCGACGTCTGGTTCTTGCCTTACTGGTACTCGTTCGCCTTTGTCGTTTAACGCGTAGGCTGTTGGCTGCATGCTGAATAATGCCTGATCCATGAAAACCTTTTTCTTTCCTAGCAAAGTATCCATGAATAGATTGTCGTATGCCAAATCGCAGCTTTCTAGCATGTCGATTGCGTTTGCGTAGATTGACATCCCCAGTGGCACGTCTGCTATGTTGTTTTCAATATTGGGCTTTAGGATCACAAAAGGCTTACAAGGTAGCTTGTAACTGATTGCTTCGCCGTGTGGTGCTGATACTCTTTCATAGCCTACAGTGTCTCCTGCCACATTGCTGATTTTGAAGTAATGGTTGTAGATTTGGTAGCCTTCATGCTCTTGCTTGAAGACCTGGATGTACATGAAACGCTCCCCGTTTTGTGTGTACTCGCTAGCCAGTGCAATTTCTGAGATATCTTCCTCGTCATAGGTCAATGGCACGATTTTCTGCGCGTCCTTGATAGTTTTGATTTGTACGCTCTGGGCACTCAGCTGTCCTTTGTTTACTGTTGGATTTACAAGCTGCAGATAGAAGCACACGGTCCCTTGTGCGAATTCTCTCTCGACCGCTTTGTTTCCTAGCTTCCAGAACTTGCTGTTTCCTAAAACCCCGCCGTTCTGGTCTTCTTTGTCTCCGGTCAAGAATTCTTGTGTGGCGTCAGTTCCATGTTCGTTGCACTCTACCAGGATTCTGGTTTTATCATTCAAAAGTAAATCGGCCCAGTCTTCGCAGACCTTCTTGGCCATGCGCATCTGTTTTCTTTTGACTTCTCTTGAGTTTCCTTCGTTATTCTTGATCTTGTATTTATGAAAATCTTGAACGTAACCTTTCCACCAATCGTTCCAGAATTGAATTTTGTTGTAGTAGTCTTGGACTTCCTGGCTCACAGGATATCCTAAGTCCTTTAGTATTGTGAATAAAACTTTCATTTAAGTACTCCTTCCTGTGATCAGGTCCATAAAAGTCGACCAACTGTAAAAATGGGCGTCGAATGTATCGACGTCGGTTGTAAAGTCATCCAGAATCTTGTCTTCCTTCGATTTTGTATCGTATAGGGCTGTGCTCAAGCTTTCGACCACCATAGGTACCGCCTGGAACTTCATCTTGTGTCGGTTCAGCATCATGTTGTAGGTCAGAATCCTTGTCTTTCCGTCTATCTTGCGGCAATCCATCACGTTGGTTGGAAAGCCTGCCCTTTGTACGGCTACTCGTATACTGTTCAAAATGACTTGTTCTGCGTTATCTACAAAAACGTTTGATACCACGAAGCCTTGAATCCATAAAGCTCTGATCAGGTCGACTGTCTCTGTGCAAAGTCTTTCGGCATCTATAGTTCCTTTAGCGTGTACGACTTTACGTTCTGCAAAGGTTACAATCTCAGAAAGATCTGCCGTGATTCCGGTTACGATCAGGCTACTGTGTGAACGTGTTCCACCTATGTCCAAGCCTATGTTGATCATGTTAAAAAGTGGGAGTTCTCCTTTAACTTCCCACTCGTCTGGATTATCGGCAAACTGTGGAAAGAGTAGCCCTTCCGCGTTGCACCATTCTCCTAGTATGTATCTGTTGTATAGGACTGTCCCTCGATATTCGAGTTTCAAGTTTTCCACGAATTCCTGCGGCAGAAATGGGTTGTCTTCAATCGTGTATTTCTGTCGGAAGATGTCCGCTCCTGATTCTAGAAACTTTAAAAACCAATGGTTCTTGTTATCGGGGTTGCATGTTCCGTCAAAGCAACTATATGGTTTATCTAGACGCGATTTTAGCATGTCAAATACTTTCTTATTCCAGGTTACGACTTCGTCCCCGTAGCAGTACGCTACTGAGGCCCCTTGAATCTTTGTAACCTGGCTTTCTTTGTCTGCGCCTATTGCGTAGCAGTTACGACCGAATAGTCGCACCGTGTTGTCTGGTCTTACTCTTCCAACCAACTCTGGGCCGTATAGTTCTCGCATGGGTTCTAGAACGTTTCTTTCAAGTGTCGACTTTGTGTTTCCTATGAGGAACACGTGGCCTGGAAGGCCCTCTATAGCTCGAATCCGTTTCGGGATGATGTAGTAATCCAGCCATGTCTTTCCACTACGTGTAGCCCCTTCTTTTATGTTCCAGCGGCTCGGTTTATGATTCCAGAACTCTTTTTGTTTCTCAGTTAGTTCCACTATCGTCTCCGGCTACGGTGTCCATAGCTCTAAGTAAAAGGTCAAGTTTAGTTAACTCTTTAGAAGGGTCTCCTTGTTTCTTGATCTGTTCGGCTTGCGCGTTCATCAGCTTTGTTCTGGCTCTGTCTAGGCTTGTGACAGGTTGCTGTCCTGTAAGATCTCGAATGAATTCTGCAGCCCTTACGTCTCCGCGTGTGGCTTTGTTGAACATGGTTGCGGCTAAAAGCATTTGATTGCTGAGTTCCTCGTCCTCTAATCCCATGTCGATCAGCTTCTCTTTGTTTCTTTCGCTTGGCTCCAATTCTAGGATTGCTGCCAGGCATTGTTTCAGCTTCTTTTTCTTTTTCTGAACTTTCTGGCTTGCGGCTCCGCCCTTGCGTCCCATCTCTGCCGCATTCTCTTTTGTGAAGGGCTTCAGGTTTTGCATTGGGTCTTTGCGCTGTCTTGCCGCTTCGGACTTTGTGCGTCCGGCTAATCCCTTAGCCGGCATCTGATATCAGCTCCGCTTGTTCTCCGGTGTAATCTTCCCAGCGCTTGATAATTACATCGGCATAGTGTGGATCATACTCCATCATGAAGCACCTCCGTCCTAGCTGTTCGCAAGCCATAAGCGTGGAGCCTGAACCTCCGAATAGGTCCAGCACGTTTTCTCCAGTTCGGCTGCTGTTCTTGATCTGCCTTGCAACCAGTGGGATTGGTTTCATGGTTGGATGCAGATCGGATTTCGTGGGCTTCTTCTCGTCCAGAATCGTTGTGTCCTTGCACCCCCCCAGGATTGATTTTATAAGGTCTTTAAGCTCGTCCTTCTTCATGCTGTCAATGTCCAGGTTTTCTGTGTCTTCGAGTACGGTTACAAGGTTTCTAGTGTTGACGAAGTAATGGGCTGCGCCATCTTTCCATCCGTAAAGGCAGGGCTCGTGTTTCCACTGGTAGTCCTGGCGACCCAGTGCGAATGTGTTCTTGTTCCAGATCAAGGTTTGTCGGATGTTTAGGCCTGCGCGTTCTGCTGCTTCCAGAAAGTTCTTGCTCTGTGTGGATGCGTACCAAATATAGAAGGTTCCGCCTGCCTTGAGCTGTTCTGTCATGTTCTCGAAGGCTACTTTTAAAAACTCGATAAAACCCTCGTCATCTTCCCATGAATCGTTATCAATGACCAGTCCGTCGGTTCTTCGGTGTAGCTGCTTAGCCTCTGAAGGTCTCATATGCTGTCCTAGTGCTACGTTATACGGTGGATCAGTTACGACCATATCCATGGTAGCGTCGCTGCAAAGCTTTTCTACATCCTGGCGTTTGGTACTGTCTCCGACCATTAGTCTGTGCCTTCCTAGCATCCAGCATTGTCCTCTTTTGGTTGTTGGCTCTTCCGGAATCTCTGGCTCGAAGTTGTCGTCCTCTGCGATTTGTTCGTCGAATGTTTCCGTTTCAAACCCAAAAGGCTCCATATCAAAGTCCATGTTGTCTAGCTCTTCCAGTTCAAACTGTAAAGCGTCAAGGTCCCATTGTGCTGCTTCCGCGACTTTGTTGTCTGCCAGTCGGTAGGCTTTCACCTGTGCTGGTGTTAGATCATCGGCCAGGATGCATGGGACAGTCTCAAGGCCTAGCTTTTGTGCCGCCTTCCACCTGGTGTGTCCTGCAACGATGATCAGGCCTTTATCCACCACAATCGGTTGCTTGAATCCGAACTCGTCTATAGATGCTGCGACTAAATCGACGGCATCTTCGTTCAGTCTTGGGTTATTCTCGTAAGGCTTCAGGTCGCATGTTCTTATGTCTTTAATGTTCATGTGTGTTCACCTCTGTTGTATTAAAAAAGAAGCGTTAGCAGCTCAGGGTTCTCTCCAATGAGAGGTTTATCCTGTTTAGCTTCTAAGGCTTCTTTGTTGTCTATGATTACCCGGAGCGCTGAAAAGAAAATAAAATTAATGTCCATATAAAGGAGGACGCTCCGGGTAAAAGAAAAGAGGGCCCTTTTCTATCGGTCCTCTTTTACAAGTACTAATATACCACTTTAAAGTGGTACACAGTGGGAACTCTTTAACTTTTTGTGAGCTTTTTTACTTCCGCCATTAGATGTTTATATAGTCCCCGTCTTGTGTACCCGTATTTCTCAGCAACTTCTTCAGCCTTGATTCTGTGAATGTACAGATCCCATAAGATATTCTGATCTTGCAAATCGAGAAGTTCTGTCCATCTTAGGTCCGTCAGTCTTTTCTGGAAGTGATGCAGTTCTTGTTCTTTGGCTGATATTTCTTCAAATAGGCCGAGCGGACTGTGGTACTGATGCTGATATGTTGGCATAGGCCACTTGCTTCTTTTCTGTTCTGCAGTCAGTTCGATTCCTCCAGACTTTGCAAGGCCTGTTGTCTGGTGGTTTAGTACTTCCAATTCTTGATTCAATTCAATCAAACGGTGGCAGCAGTAGCGCACCGTTTTTAGTTCTGGAATTAATTCGTCGTAAGTCATGTTTTACCTCCTTAAAGCTTCGATTAAGGCTTTTTGTGTTATGTTCTTGTGTTCTAGTGCATCCAGCATATCCTCGTCTACTGTGCCTCTAGCTATGATCTGATAAATTGTCACGTTTTGTTTCTGTCCTTGTCTATAGATTCTGGCATTTGCCTGCTGATACAGTTCAAGGTTCCAGTTTGGAAGTGTGTACCAGATTGCGATATGTCCACCACGTTGAAGGTTAAGTCCGTGTCCTGCGCTTGCTGGATGAAGGAGTAGCACGTCTATCTTTCCGTCGTTCCAGTCTCGAACGTCGTCCTCGTTGCTTAGACTTCTTACTTCGATCTTTTGCTTTTTCAAATGCTCCGTGATTCGTTTTAGTTCGTGTTTGAAGTAGTAAAACACCATCACCGGGTTCTGGTTCGCTGATTCGATCAAGTCGTCTAGTGCCTCAAGTTTAGCTGCATGAAGGGGTGCTACTTCTTCGAGCTTGTTTCCTAGCTGATCGCGTTTATAGATTTCTCCTGATGTCATTTGCAGAAGCTGACCGCATAGCACTCCAGCGTTGGCTGCTAGCAGTGATTCGTTGTTATCTAGTTCCAGAACCTTCTCACGTTTGAAAGCGTGGTATTCTGTCATCGCTTTTTGAGGTAGTTCGATTGATTTTTTCAAATACTGAACCGGTGGAAGTTTGGCGCAGTCTGCCTGATCCAGACTCATGCATACATCACCTATTTTCTTGTATATTTTTTCCTCTGCGTCTGGTCTTGGCTTCCAATCGTATACGATCATCCCGTTTCTTCTTCCTGGAATTAGGTATCTTTCTCGAAACTGAGTTAGCGTTCGACCTAATCTTTCTCCCTGATCGATCAAGTATATCTGGCTCCAAAGGTCCGGGATTCCTTTCGGTGCTGGTGTTCCGGTTAGACCTATAAATCTGTCAGCTAGCGGCATAACTTTTCTTAGGGCTCTGAACCTCTGGCTTTTTGGATTCTTGAAAGTTGATAATTCATCAATCACTACCATGTCAAAGTCAAAGTATTTATTGTCTACTAGCCAGGTAACGTTCTCTTTGCCTATGAGATAAATATCAGCCTTTTGTTGCAGTGCTTTCTCACGTTGCTTTGGGGTGCCCGCTATGATTGAATAGCTCAAATCCTTAGTGTGACTCCACTTTTCTATTTCTTCCGGCCACGTGCTCTTTATTACGCGCACAGGGCCTATGATCAGAACTTTTTCTATGTCGATTAGTTTTAGAAGGCTGATGATCGTTAGCGTGGTTACAGTCTTTCCGGCTCCCATAGGGAGAAGAAGGCCACACTTCTTATGATCCAGTCCGAAGTTGATAGCCTTCTTTTGATAGTCATGAGGTTTAAATTCTGTCAAAGTGTCGCTCCTCCGGTATGATTCCAGACCGCATCAGATTTGTTAATTCGTCCACCTGGGCTTTTGTGCTGATGCAGTATACTTTCATACCTGTTGCCCGTATTTGGGCTACTGTGGCTTTTTGTAGGGCTCTGGGCTTGCCGCCTGGCCTTTTTACTTCTACAAAGAAAGCCTTTGAATTATATGTGATCAGTCTATCTGGCACGCCTGCGTTTCCTGGGCTTACAAACTTCCAGGCTTTACCGCCTAGCTCTGATACCTTTTTGATCAGGTAATTTTCTACTTGATTTTCTATCATTTCTGGAAGAACTTCTTTTGAAGTTCGCGGTACCGCTCGGCGCATTCTGGACACAAATCTTTATTGTCAATTGTTGTGATCCATCCGTCTGGAAGTCCTTTCCAGGTTTCGATTGTTTTTCCGTTTTCAATCTTGCTCTTTTCGATCCCGACTGATGTTTCTTTTCCGCATCGGTCGCACTTGATATACATTCTATTTTCTTTCATGTTCTATTCCTCCTCTAGCCTTTTAGCTTGTCTTTCCTGTTTTGCTTGAATAAGTTCTTGAATCTCACTACGATCAATCTTATAAAAATTGATTAGCTGATCCATACAAATCAATACATCCGCCATTTCTTCGATCAGGTTATTTTTTAGCCCTTTGAACTCTAATGGCTTTGTTTTTTCTTTCGGATTGCGTACCAGTTTAGAGATTGCCTTTTGCAGTTCTGATAGTTCTTCCATAGCGACCAGGCTCTGCCTTTCGATTCCGTACCGGTCCATTGTTTCGTTGTTGACTCTTGCGTCTATTTCTACCATAAAACCTCGATATGTTCTGATGTGATTTCTTTTCATTTCTGTGTCTCCTTTTCTAGTTGATTTTTGGCCCTGGAAACGGATACGTGCGGAAACGCCTTCCAAACTCTTTATATATATACTATATTTTCTCGCGCGCATATACATACGCATATACTGTATTACACTATATATGTTATATATTCATTAAGTTAGTAATATTTCTGTTTCTACTGTTTCCAATAGCTTAGAAAGCCTTATTTTATGCAGTGATTCCCTGGAAACGCTCTACGATTTTAGCGTTTCCATGTCCGTTTCCTTAGTTGCCTTGTGTTTTTTTGCTACCGTTTCCAGCGTTACTTAAATATGGTTCCTGTTTTCCCACGTGAATTTAGGATTCAAATAAACCCTTTGTTTGCCATAACAGGCTCCTCTTTGTCTTGGTGCTGGTCCTTTATTCCATCCTAAACTTTCCATGATTGCCTTGAGTTCTCTCTGGTCCACGGGTGTAAATTTATTCTTTGCACCATTTAAAACTTCGCACCAAATTTCGAGTAAACTTACGCAGTCTCTGATGTCTTCCCCCTTGTTCTTCGGGTCTTCCAGCCATTGGGTTCTGGCGTATAAATCCATATCTTTCCAGCCCTCTGGTAGCTTTCTGTCTAGATAATCCCGGACCATGTCCTCTCGAACACTGGTGAACGTGTGCTCTTTTTGCATCTGTTCGGCTCCAGTCAAAGCTTCGCCCTGAAGGAATAGCTTTTCTCCGTCCTTGAATCTCTGCTTAGCTTCAGCCCATATCTGGTCTCGTTCTTTTGGTAGATCATCAAACACAATCTTTTTCGCCTTTGATATATCCGTATTTATCGGCCAGAATCTTCGGTTTCCTGTATAGTCTCTTAGGAATTCATCATCATTTGTAGTTCCAAAAAACACGCACTGTCTCGGGTTGTCTGTAACTCTCCTTGCGTAGGCTTTTCTGTATCGGTCGTCCCTTTTACTTATAAACTGCTTCATGGACTCGATATCGGCTTTTCTGGCTGCCGATAGTTCGGACCATTCAATCACCCAGGATCCATGCAGAGCTTCGTAGCCCTCTTTGCCTGCAATCGTGGTTATGCTGTCACTGAACCAATCTCCGCCCATGATGCTTAGCATGTGGCTCTTTCCGATTCCCTGGTGTCCTACGAGTACCGGCATATAGTCCATTTTGCATCCTGGTGTGTAGATTCTGGCCACGGCTGCGGTAAAAGCTTTCCTTGCGACCGCTCTGCTGTACTCTGAGTCCTCGCTTCCTAGATAGTCTATAAATAGCGTGTCTAGTCTTGGTATGCCGTCCCATTCTAGTGTGTCTAGATAGTCTCGTACTGGGTGAAAGCTGTTTCTCTCCTGGACGTAAGCTATGGCGTCATCCACTTTTCCTTTGGCGACAATGTCGTACTTCTTTTCTAGATAGTATCTGAAGCTTGCGTCGTCCGTATCCGTCCAGGTCGGGTCGCTTGGGTTGTAGTTCCACCAGGGCAGGTTTCCTTTTTTGACTGGTTTCTGTGCGAATAGATCGTTGCCTCCAACACCATTTTTAAGCTTTGGATCATTTAAAAGTATGCGGACTATGTTGTCAGTAGTGGGCTTGAAGTTTCCCTTCTTGTCCATGTCCATGGCATCCAACCAGTCCTCGTTTACTTCTTCTTTACTGTCTTCTACTCCTTGCGAACCCCTCGCGGTGTCGTCTTTGAAGTCGTCCCAGTCCTCGTGAATCTGTTCTTTCTTGTCATATATAAGCTGCTTCCTGGTGCCCTCGTCGTGTTCCATTAGTTCGAGCATGTGTTCTGTGCTTGCTGGATCGTCTGGCCACTTGTGTATCCTTACAAGGTCATAGGCATTGCATAGCTGCTGCCCTGTCGGGTCTGTGTTGTGGTTACTGTAGGCGTACTTATCGTCATATATAACTAGGCCTCCGGCTGTTGATCCTTTTGTATAGGTCCAGCGGTTCGGGTCCTCTGTCGGCGTGTATTCCTCTGGAATAAATGTCTCAATCGCTTCTTGGATCGTGTAGGCCCTGCAGAAGGCACCAATCCATCCGGACTTAGATAAAGGGTCCTCCTGATGTCTTATGTCGCTGTGATGCAGTTCTGTCTCTCTGTTAGAGCGAGGCCAGTAGCTAATATCATGCCAGTCTCTGTACTGCGCCAGGATGTCATCTGGGTTCAGGTATGCGTTTCTGTCTCCTAGCTGTTCACAGATGTATTCTCCGTCCTTGCTTGTACTCGGCCAGAACATCATTCTTGCTGGCTGATACGTTGTATCGTCGAAGTATTCCATTCCGATTGTACTTGCAATCCTTCGAGCGGTTGCCTCGTATTCTTCCGGTGACACCCCTCTTTGTAATGGGATGATCCATCTGTATTTTGGCTTTTCCGGTGTGTGCTTATGCGTTGAGTAGATCACGCTGCAAAAGTCGCACGTTATTCGGATCAAGTCTAAAAAGTCTTTGTCTGCGAAGTCAGCATCCAATGTGATCATACTTCTTGATAGAACGCTTTGGTTATTTCGTCTGCCGTCTTTCAATTCTCCGGCTACGAATCCACCGACGTCCTTGATATTGGACTGCTGATCCTTCGTCATGTTTCTATATTCTTCGACCGTCTCTTTTGTTCGGGTCGTTTCTTTTAGTTTTTTTGTGAATTCCTCCCAGGACATTTTCTGGTTGAAATATTGCTTTTGTTTTCTATTTTTGCAGGTTGCTATTGCATACATCCTTCGGCCTCCTGTCTATTCTTCCGCTATAGGATAGCCTTTAAAAGTGGGATTCGTTACCAGATAAATATCTAGATGTTCTCTCTTGATTCCTAGAATCTCGGCAAGTTGTGAAGCCGTCAGTGTTTTCAGCACTGTTTCACAGTCCTTGTCCAGGATGTAGAAGATTCTTTGATTTTTCCTGGACTTGGTGTGCTTACCCATTCTTGCTTCTCCTATAAGCCACTTTTTGAAGCTCGTGTTTGATACTTTGCTGTGTTCCTTGCTGGAGTGTCCCATTGGCCTTGATCTCTTCTAGAAGCTTTGTAGTGCGTTCAGCACGCTTGCTGGCGTCCTCCGTATCGCTTTCCATATATCTGCAGATTACGGTTAGAGCGTTTGCGATATTGTCCAGGCGGTTGCAGATGCGGTCCGCCATCTGGTTGATCGCTTTTTCTAGCATGTCTGCGTTGTCGAAGCTGGCCATGTCTTCCTTCCGTCTTTCTTCGGGTGGTTTGCGTAGATAGCTTAGACGAAGGGCTATAGCGTTTTGACTTCGGTTCTTTAATATAGAGCCGTATTCTTTATAAATCTTTGAGCTGCTGTAGCCCAGGGCGTCTAGCTGCTTTAGAAGGTTGTCCTCCTGCTGTGTCCATTTAATACTCATGTTCTATCCTCCTAGCCTTGGTGCTTGTGCTATATCTAAACCGAACACTTCCTTCAAAATGCTTAGAATGATCAGTGCTGCGGTGATATAGATCAAGGCTATAATTACATCTTGTTTATCTATTTTCATACTTTAATCCTTCTTGTAATAATCGGATATAAATCCATCTCCTACTAGAACCAAGTCTGGCGCCCAGCTGATCGGCTTAGCCATTACGTCTAGCAGTTGTTTGAATTTCGTTTCTTTTTCTTCTGTCGGTACTTCGCATATAACCTCGTCGTGCACGTGCATGATTGTCTTAGCTCCGATCTCGTCGCAGCCTTTTAGCGTTTCGCATAGGCAGTCCCGAGCGATTGCTTGTACGACGTTTTCGGTTAGTTTTCCTCCCCAGGTACCCGTCCACTCCCACTTTCGTGTAGTCTGGTTCAATCCTAAAAAAGATACCTGGCCATCCTTGATTCGTGGAGTGACATAGCCAATGATCCGTCCGTTTGGTAAAGTTATATAGACATTACTGCCGCCCTTGAAAACTCTCATATTACGATCTAGAATTGTGACTTTTCCATCTGTGATTGCGTCCTTGAAGGCTCTTTCTAACCTGTACCAAAAATCGTATATCTTTGGCGACGCCCGTCTCCATTTGATTACAATCTCATGCTGCTGTTCTGGGCTTAGCCCCATCTTACTAGCTCCGAAGGCTTCCAGTGCTGCCGTTCCACCTCCGTATCCAAGAGCAAGTTCGGCAATCTTTCCCTTTTGTCTTAGATGTCCATTGATTCCGTGTTTCTCAACCGGAACCCCGAACATCTGACTGGCTGATGCACAGTAGATGTCTCCGCCGTTTTTGAATACCTCCTGGCGCCATGTTGTTCTCGTTAGCCAGGCAATCACTCGGGCTTCTATGGCTGAGTAGTCGGCTACTATAAAGCTGCTGCCTTCGGGTGGTGTGATTACGGTTCTTAGAATCGTAGCGAATACATCATTCATGCTTGGGTAGATGAGCTCTAAAAGTTCGAAGTTGCCTTCCTTCACGAGTGTTCTTGGTTCGTCTACCTCGTCAAAGCTTGGCCGTGGGAAGTTCTGCGGTTGGATCAGTCGACCTGCCCATCTTCCGGTTCTTCCTCCAAAGAATTGGAAGGTTCCGCGTATTCTGTCTCCCTCTCCGCACGCTCTCTGGAAGGCGTCATACTTCTTGACGCTTGTTTTTCCTAACTCCTGGCGTATCTCTAGGGCTCTTCTTGTTTCAGGCTTCAGTGTGCCTTTTAGAAGGTCTTTCACGGCTTCCTTGTTTAAACTTTCAATGCCGTGTCCTTCCTGGTCAAGGATCCACTTTTTTAGCTGTGCTACGCTTTGCGGATTTTCTAGGCCCGTGATGTATCTTGCTTCCTCCATTAGTTCCATTCCATGATCTAGACTGTAGGACTGAACGTTTTTTATGATCTGCGTATCTACGTGAATTCCTCTGTCGTTTATCCTCTGGTCTCTGTGCCAGTTTTCCCATTCCTGATCAGATACAGGTATCAAGTTATTTAGCTTTGTATAAATGGCTTGTTCTGATTCCACGTCGCGCTTGTTGTATTCTATGAAAAGATTCCATTTCTCTGGATCATGTTCCGGTAGGTTTTTCCATCTTCCGCCGTTGGCCTTTGTTGGTTTGCAAGGCTTGCAGAAATACTGGATCAGTCTTTTACCGGTAGCCAGTTTCACTTTGTCTTCTTCAATCCCGAGTGCTGGTCCTAGTTGTCCTAAACTGGAAGGGTAGCCGTTCTCTGATGCCATGATCATGGTATCTTGCCATTGTTCTGGTGGTAAAAAGCCATCCTCTGTTAGTTTCTTTTTTACTGTGTCTCCTAGAATATCTCGTTTCGCGTAATCCTTGACGTATCTGGTTAGGCATACTCGTTCGAAGTTTGCGTTGTGTGCCACCTTCGTTATGTTTTCGTCTGCTAGTGCTGATACTAAAGAAAAAGGCAGATCTTCTTCCATTAAATTTAAAACTTCTACTGGATCATTGCCCCAGGCGTATCCGAATAGAAGTATTTTGAAATCTAAACTTTCTGCGTATTTATAAACCCCGCAGGCCGCAAGGTCGACGCTGGAGTAGGTCTCCAGGTCGATATGCAGTATGGGCTTTTTACAATAAGGCACTTAGGTCGTCGCTTCCGGTTTCCTCATCAAACTCAGAAGCGTCTCCGAAGTCTGCGGTTACACTTGAGTGTCCGCCTAATGGTTCTCCGTCTTTTACTTTTAAAACGCTGTTAAGGCCAGCCGCGATTCCTGTACCGACTTTATTGAATGGGTAGAAGTTAAAGCTTACTGCACCATAGCATCCGCTGTATACATCTTCCAGAATTGCGTTCTTGTCGCTATAGGCGTATGTTACTCCGTTCTTGCGGTATCCAACTGATACAGGATTGTTGCTCTTTACCGCTAGCATGTATTTGTTCTTGAACTCTGGCGCACTGTATCTTTCGTCCGCGTCGCAGTCAACCAATAAGCCGCGTGTGCTTCCTGGTTCTCTTTTTAGCGGTGTAGCTTTTGCTTTGAAAGAAGCGCCGTAGTCTTCTACTCCGTCTTGAACGGCTTCCTGGTATCCTTTAAGGATTCGGTTAAGTGTTTCTTTGTCGTCCTTGTCAATTAATACATTCACGCTATATTTGGCGTCCTGGCCCTCTGCAAAGGCATGAGGTTCTGCCAAGTGGCAGTATACGAATCTCACTAATTTTGTTTTAACTGTAGACATCTTTCTGTTCCTCCTAGTTTTACTCTTTGTCGCATTACGCTTTTAAGCTGTCGCTTTAGATCGTTTCTGTGTGGTCCTGGTTTACTGTTTCGAATCTCGGCTCGGATGCGGACCATCTTTTCTTCGAGCTGATTGATATCCTCTTTTGAAATCATCTTTTAATCCCTTGGGCTTAAATCCCCACATGTGTTCTGATGGCGACTGGATTCCTATCAGTTTTTTTATCTTTCTAATCAACGCCATCTTTAAAGTCATTTGCTACACTTCCAAGCTCTGGGCGCTTGTCGCTTACTGGCACTAATGTAGGTTTTCCCTGCGGCTTCTCGATATATTCACCAACGATTTCTGCAAAGTCTTTCTTTCCGACTAACTTTTCTAGGGCAGTGATAGTCTGAAGCTTTGGCTTTGTCATGATCTGGTCGAAGTCGAAGCCTGCTTTTTGAAGTGCTTCAGAGGCCTTAGGCTCGTCTGTGATTTTTCTTCGGCTTGTTCCTTCTACAACTTTGTATCCTTCGTAGTGTGTTCCCTTTAGCGCCTGATCCAGTGCGAACTCTTGTACCTCTTTGGCCCAGTCAATAAGTCCAGGCAGTTCTGGCAAAAGCTCCGTGATTTGCTGATCGGTTAAAATCATTCCGCACATGCGCTGATATCTTTCATTGATTGCTTTCATCTTAGCGGCGTGTGCTGCGCATTGTGGTTTTGCCTTGCAGAACTTGCACCAATCTCCAGCTTGCTGTTCTCCGTCTCCGTTCCAGGCTTCTTTTGCAGCTGGTTTAACTACATTCTCCATCCAGTCCGCCAGTTCTTCGGTAGTAAGTTCCCAGGTGCTGAGGTGATCTCTTCTAGGCTGTACAATATGAAGCTGAACTTTTTCAAAATCGTATAGGCAGTCGTATAAGGCCATAACTCCAGCGGCGTAAATAGTAAGCTGCGGATTGTGTGGAGCATTTACTTTGACGCCTTCTCCGTATTTAAAATCAATAACGTGGAGCGTGTGATTACTTACGATCACAGCGTCGCTTGTTCCGAACCCTTCCGGAATCCATGGAGTCAAATCAACTTGTACCTCGATAAAAAGATCCGCGATATTGCTTCTCTTTTTTTCTTTGTTGTACACCTCTAGAACGTAGTCTTTATAAACGTTTGTAGCCTCGTCCATTTCTCCGTTGGCCGCCTTTACTTTTCTTCTCGGATGTCCCTCGATCCAGTTACGAAGTTTCTGTTCTGCTACACTGTGGGCCTCTGTTCCCTCTGCTGCGTAGGCGCTTGGCTTTTCTTCGAATAGTTCCTCCAGTCTTGCGGAAGGGTGGCAGTGAATCCATTTATTGGACCCACTGGCTGATAAAATCGCGTGTTGACTAGGCATGTAGTGCCTCCCAAGCTTCCTGATATTTCTCTTTAGGAATGTCGCAGATCTTGCTTGCACCCATCTGAGTTAGGAACACTTTTAGTACGGCTACGCCTTTTTCTTTGGCAAATGCAACGCCGGCTTTCTGTAAATCTTCCAATGTAATTGGTTCTGCAGTCGGATCAGGTTTAGGCGTTGGCTTTACTGGTTCCGGTGTAGGCTCACCCATTGGCACCCAGTCTTTGGCTCTTGGGATTGTAGGCTCCTCCTGCTTTGGTGTTTCTTGCTTTGGCGCTTCTTCTTCCCATGGGAACGTTTCAGGTTCAGGCAGTTTTTCCTCTAGTCCTGCGCGCTTTAGGTCTAGCGCCTTGGCTAGCTCCAATACTTTTTTAGCGTCGTCGATTTCGCTTGTTGCGAATTGCAATGTTAGTTGGTAATACATTTTCTATTCCTCCGTTTCTTCCATTTCTGCGCCTTCTAGGCTTTCGCTTAGGTTCACAACCTGCTGTATAAAATCTCTAAGCATAGCCATTGCGGCGTGTGTCGTGATATTTCTGTATTCCTCTGGATTGACATCCAGCGTCTCAAGAAAAGCTTTCATTTCTGATTTGTGTCCCTGAATTCTTGATTCCATTTGCATGTGGTCTTCAGTGTCTGGTGTCAATACGATTTCTACTGAGAAAAGCTTCAATTCTTCCTTTGCTGGTTTTTCTTTTTTGATAGTGATCATGTTTATTCCTCCTCTTTTATTTCACAATCTGCTAGGATATCTTCAATCGTTGCATCCTCATCAACGCCTTTGAAATACCCTTTTTCTTTCATCCTTTTTAAGATAACTATACTTTTAAACTCGTATCCGCTTAAAAGGCTGCTTTTTAAATAGCTTTGTAATAAATCATTTTCGAATTTAGTTAGTTTAATTGCGGAATTTTTATAGGGCTGCTCTAGCCATTCCATTATCTTTTCATGACATCCTCTTGATCGATCTTTGCTAAGTTCGCAGTCAAGGCATTTAGTACGATCACATCGTTCAGGTCTCCCTTTGACTACCGCTAAATTCCACAGGCCTTTTTCTAGAATTTCTTGTTGGAAATGATCTAGATTAGTTTCCTGATTCTGTTCTCTATATTGCTTCAATTCCTCTAGCCATTCTGCAAGTTGCTTAAAGTTTTCTCTACAAAGATCACCCATGCACTGATTTTCAGATGCTTCTTTTGCGCGAGCAATTAATTCATCTAATGTCATTCTTTCTTTTTCCTCCTTGTATTTTTGAACACGTGCTGTATAATATAAGCGTGTTCTATTGCTAGAGCCTTATTCGTTTTCGAACGAGGTCTTCTAGCCTTTTTTTATAGAACGCTCGTAGGATTCTACGATATTCTTTTGTGTGAGGCCTAGATACTGAACAGCACGCTTGGTTAGAATAATGTTGCTGTCGATATTTTCTAGGCCTTCTTTTTTTATGTCTTCCATGATCTTCTGGAAGATCTTGCTTCCTTTTTTCCTTCCGCAACCTAGAAACTTTGATAGCTCGGATTTGTTCATGTATCCCTTTTCCATCATCTTGTATCTGTAGGCTGCTAGGTTTTCTACTTGCAAAGCTCACCACCTCCTTTAATAAAGCATTTGATAGATCATGATCCAAATTGCTACGCTTAGCGTAATGATCAGGATTATGAGCGCCATGTTTAGCGCTGTTACCAGTCCAGATCTGAATTTCTGTTTTCTGATTCTTTTTTGTTCTGCATAGAAGGCTTCCAATCTTAGTCTTTCTCCGTGAAGGTTGATACCCTCCGCAAAGTCTGGAAGCTCTGCGCCTGTTGTTTTGTGTTCCATTTCTCTTTCTTCCTTTCGTGATACAATCTCCTATGAAAGGAGGTTTTTTTTTATGGATCAATTAAACGTTATACTTGCGATTGCTCTTGCTGCGTCTTCTATAGTCTCACCGATTTTTACGACTTGGCTGAATAACACGCATCAGTACAGTCTTCGTAAGCTTGAGATTGAAGCGGATAGAAGAAAAACTGATATTCAATCCAAGAAGGACATCTATATGGGCTTTCTTCAGTATGCTGGCAAATATTTATATCTAGGCCAGGCTACAGCCCTTCAAGAACTCGGTGAATATATCTATAGGCTTCTTCCTCTGGTTTCTCCTGAGCTTCGTGCAAAGCTGATTCAATTCGATAAAACCGTCGCTAATAATCGGCTACAAGCTCACAACTTACTAGATGATCTGATTCCAGATATCAAGAAAGAGCTCGAAGAATTAAACTAGTTACCGAAAAAAACCAAATTAGAACCGCGTATATCCAGTACCAGGAATTATCCGGTTCTAGTTTTTTCATTGTCGGGATTCCTACTGCTGCGGCTACCGTTATAATGACGATCCCGAATATTGTTAGTCCGTCCATTTACTTCACCTCCTCCTGTTTCTCTGGTTCCTTGGCTGCTGGTGCTGCCAGTGCTGCTGGTGCCTTATTCATTTGTAGGCCTGTCAGTATTCCCTCTACAAAGGCTTTTTCACTTTCAGATAGCTTGGGAATCTTTTCTGAAAGAATTAGGCTTGTTTTTTCTATTTCCTGATGTTGCGATGCTTTCATTTTTTCACCTCCATATGCTTCGTAACTGAAGTTTACGATGTCATTATATGCTCGCTCCTTTACAATTGTCAACACTGAAATTTAAAAAATGTTTTGCTACTTTACAATTTAAAACTATAGTGGTATTCTGTTTTTGAAAGGAGGCACTTATGAAAACAGTGGGTGAACGAATTAAAGAAGTTCGTAAAGCTCTAGGCCTATCGGGTGAGGCCTTTGGGAAGCCTATCGGTCTTTCAAGAGGGGCGCTTAGTAATATTGAAAGAAATACAAACGGCGCGTCTGATCGAACTATTAGATTGATATGTTCTAAGTATTGCGTGGATTATTTCTGGTTAACTGAAGGCAAGGGTGAAATGTTTATAGATGATATGGACGCCATACTTGAAGAGCTTGCGGCTGAAAAAGGCTATGATGCTGACACTCTTAGGATTATGAAAAAACTATACAGTCTGCCTAATGATCAATTTAATTTAGTAATGCAGCTTATTGATAATCTTGTAGAAAAAAAAGACGAGTAATCCTGTTTAGGTTGGTTACTCGTCTTTTATAAAAGAAAAACGCAGAACCTGTTTCCAAGTCCTGCACTCTTCCGTGTGTGTTCTATTGCTGTGTTCCGTGTCTGATCCAGATTCTTTGTAGGATTTTATAGGCCTGTTCAAGGCCCTCCTGGTCCATGGTCTGGAGCATAAATTCGATTTTCTTTTTGAGTTCCTC
>ERZ1034807.32-NODE-32-length-35891-cov-164.782370_pt1 | contig 35891 bp, 50 predicted proteins | sample MGYA00520648_ERZ1034807 | MGnify/ENA primary metagenome ERZ1034807 (study PRJEB33766, sample SAMN09781684) | gut metagenome | biome: gut microbiome | host: Homo sapiens | place: Madagascar | study: EMG produced TPA metagenomics assembly of the PRJNA485056 data set...
CTTCTCCCCTGCACCCCTCTTTCTCCTCAATCTCTCTTTCTCCTATCCCCCCTATAATCCCCCCTTCCCTCATTAAGCGCGCCGCGCCGCCAGGGTAGGCGCTGGGCACTGTGACGGGCGGCAAGATGGCGATAGGATGCGAGAGGAGGGGAGTGCAGGAAAGAAGAAACGCGCGAGGGGGATATAACTTGACGCGGGGCAGCGGGGCGCGATACGGGGCGGCTTGCCGGTGGCGGTGGGCAGCTGGGCGCGATGGTGGCCGGTGCGGCAGGAGGTGGCGCGGTGGGGCGGCAAGCGGGACGATGGGCAATTAGCGAAGCGGGCGCGCGGGCGAATGATGTTTAATAGGCATTTAAGCAATTACAGCGCGTTTGCAAGGGATGGCGGGGTGCGCTGTGTCCTGGCTGTGTATCTGGTGGGGCAATTGGCAATTCGGCGGGCGGGTGGTGACGGCTGGCGGATGGTTCGCCGCTGCGGGTGGCATATCTATGCCCCGTATCCCGGATGGGGGCAGGGGGTGGCGGAAAAACAGGGGGCCGGTTCCGGAGACGGGATAGGTGTACTTCATCCACATCCGCTGCACCCATTTCACGACCCTGCGCACGAGACTTGACGGGGTCTCTGCTTGCTGGATGGAGGATCGGGTGGGAACAGGCGGGGGGTGCGGAAAAACAGGGGTACGGCTTTTGCGGTCGTGCTCCTGTTTTTTTGATAGGAAATTCTCGGGCGTGTTCGCATGGCTCTGCACAAGGTCGGAGTTGGCGCGGGAGTTTTCCAAAAACCGATATTTACCGGAGCGGGAAAGTGTGGCATATAGACGGTAGGGCATTCCCTACCCACCCCATCGGCCGCGTCGTTTCCCACCCTTTTCCGGCGCGGCACATGGCACCGTAGCTCAGTTGGCAAGAGCGCGCCAAAGGCTGCTTGGCAAGTGGTCGCTGGTTCAAGTCCAGCCGGTGCCGCCACAGGGCGGTTCGCCCATGGTGAAGAGTGCCATCACCTCCTGTTCTTGATAAGCGCCGTCCCGTAAGCAGGCGCTGCGCCGGTGTTCCATCCTTTCCTCCGGCGCCCCCAGTGCAATTCTGGCAGGGAGCATGGTATCGTAGCTCAATTGGCAGAGCGCAGCGCCTGGAAGAAGATGCAGGTTCGACCCCTGCCGATACCCCCACAGCGCCCCTTGTGCGGTCGGTGGCGCTTTACAAGTAAAGCAACGCTCCGTCAGATCGCCCGCCATGACGCAAACAAGGCGGGAGCATATGCGGGCAAATGTTCCATGGCGGCGACGCGGTCTCCAAAACCGTGTGCGGTGGGTCCGATTCCCAACTGTCCGCGCCAGACCGGCAAGCCAGCGAGGAAGCGCGAGAAGTCAAGTGTCAAGCGGATGACATGGCCGTTTGACGGCTGGCGAAAAGACGCCGCGCTGCCGGTGCACATGCAGAGTGAAGCTGGGGAGCCCAGCGGCGGCGTGCTAAGCCGATCCGTCCGCGCGACTGCGGATGGGGTGCAAGACCTCCGCTCTGCGCCAGATGACCTGCCGGCAGAGCGCCGGCAGCATCAAAACAACGCTCAATTGACGAGAGGAGGCGGCAGGAATGGCAGATGGCAAGAACGGCGCGAAGAAGTCCAACAGCCCGCAGGGCGCGGCATGGACGCCGGAGCGCAGGGAGCAGGCCAGACAGGCCGCCACCGACGCCGCGGCAAAGGCGCACAGCATCTTTGAGACGGCGGAGGAGTTCGAGGCTGTGGCCAATGCGTACTTCGACGCGTGCGACCGGACCTACAAGCTGTACGGCGAGGCGGGACTGTGCCTGGCGTTGAGCCGCGGGAACCGGAAGCACCGCACCGTCACGCTGGGGACCCTGCGGAAATGGTACGACGGCGAGAGCTGTCAGTATCTTCAGGACGTTGTGCAGCAGGCGTATCTCCGCATTCAGGAGCAGATCGAGACGGATCCCACGTACCGCGAGAAGGGCATGGTGCCGAGGAGCATCTTCCTCCAGAAGCAGGCGCGGCTGGGCGGCTATCAGGACAAGACAGAGACAAAGAACGATTCCACGGTGCGGATCGTATTCGGCAAAGGCGTGGACATCGAGGATTTCAGGTAACGGAGGGGTACGGGATGACGGCAGTGATGGCGAATGCGGTCTGCATTTTCGCGCTGGGCATGATGGCGGCGGAGGTGCTTCTGCTGCTGGGCATGTTCTGCTTGCTGCTGGATCCGCCCGGCATCAGGGCGCGGCGCAGGAAGCGGCAGGGCCGGAAGCGTGAAAAGGACGCACAGGAGGCTCCCGCAGAGGATGCACCGGAGAAGCCGAAGCGCGGCAGCATGGACGAAGGCTTCGAGAACATCATGCAGTACGCCGTGAAGGGCAAGACCGGCTTTGAGCCGGACAGAGACAGATTTTGACGAGGGAGGCGGAGCACGTGGCCATTGACAAGACGGTGCAGGCGGTCTTTGACAAGGCGATCTATCTGATCGACGCGCAGAACGAGAGCACCGGCATCACCAGCTCCGCCGACACGAAGGAATACAGGGTACGAACCATCGGCATCCTGAACAACCTGCTGGACGTGGTGTATCCCGCCAGCGCCACCTACCCCGAGAACGAGGCAGGCCGTCCGGCGCTGGATGACATCCAGGAGTTCAGCGACGAGCTGGACCTGGACCCCCGCATCCTGCGGGACGTGCTGCCCAATGGCCTGGCGGCGCATCTGCTCAGCGAGGAAAACCCCACGCTGGCAGAGTATTTTCAGCAGATGTTCGAGGAGCATCTGGAGGCGGCGCGGCGCGGCGTGAGAGCCACGTTTGAGAGCATCGACGACGCGCTGCCGTATGGCGGCATCGAGTACGGCCGCTTTTCACGCTGGCTTTAGGCCCGACACTAGGGCAGAAACATATTCCCGCCGCACCAAGGCGGAAAGGAGCAGCTTATGAACGAATTCGACAATACCGGCATGGAGATGACCGACACCGCAGACCAGCAGGACGCATTTCTGGACGGATGGACCGACGGCGAGACCGGCGCGGCAGACCAGCCGGAGACGGACGCCGACGGCACGGCGCAGGACACGGAGGGCACCGCAGACCCCGCGGAGCCTGACACGGAGAGCGCCGCTGACACCGAGAGCACCGAGGCGGAGGCCGACACCACGGCGGACGCGGAGGCGGCAGACGGTGGGCAGCAGGAGGAGAGCGGCGAGAGACGCGATCCTCAGTGGGTCATCAAGCACAACGGTACGGAAACCACCGTGCGGGCGGAGGACATCACCCCCGAGCTTTTGCAGAAGGGCGTGGATTACGACCGCATCCGCGGCAAATATGACGAGGCCAAGCCGGTGATGGAGCTGTTCTCCGGACTGGCACAGGCCAACGGCATGAGCGTTCCGGACTATGTCCGCGTCGTGCGCGCCGCCATGAAGAAGGCGGAGGGGCTCAACGACGAGGAGGCCCAGCGGGCCATCGCGCTTGAGGACAGGGAAGCAGCTGTTTCCGCGAAGGAAGCGGAGCAGCGGGAAAACGAGGAGGCGGCCAACCGGCAGAGCGCGAAAGTCAGCGCCGATCTGGAGGAGTTCGCCAAGGCGTTTCCGGACGTTTACCAGAAGGCGGAAGCCGACCCGAAAACCATCCCCCAGAGCGTGTGGGACGCCGTGCGCAGCGGATTGTCGCTGACGGCGGCGTGGGCCCGACATGCTGTGGATTGCGCCAATACCGCCGCTGCCGCGGCGGCCGATCAAGCGAAAGCAGCCGCGCTGAATCAGAAAAACAGCGCACGTTCCGCGGGCTCCATGCAGTCCGCAGGCAACGATTCCCGACAGAAAGATGCGTTTCTGGAGGGATGGGGCTCCTGACGGGAGCTTCGGGGCAGGTTCCTCCGCCCGTGATACGAAAGAGAGGAACAAATGCCTATCAATTACGCAATCAAGTACGCCGAGCAGATCGCCGAGCGGTTCAAGCGGGCGTCCGTGACCGATGACGACTGCGGTCACAACTATACGTGGCTGAACCCCCACAGCAAGACCATCCGCGTGGGCAGCATGAACACGGTGCCGCTGACCCAGTACACCCGCAGCGGCAGTGCGCGGTTCGGCCCCACCTATGACGTGGGCGACACGCTGCAGGAGATGGAGTGCAAGGAAGCGCCCTCCTTCTCCAGCACCATCGACGCGCTGGACGGCAGCGACCGCGCCATCCAGGTGTCCGCCGGTAAGTTCCTGCGCACGGAACTGGACGAGGTGATGACCCCCTACGTGGACAAGCACCGCCTGAAGAAGTGGGTCATGGGCGCCAACATCCAGGTCAAGGAGACCACGGCCCCCACCAAGAGCACCATCGGCGGCATGATCATTGATCTGAACGCCAAGATGACCGATGCGCTGGTGCCGCTGGACGGCAGAACGCTGTATATCGGCACGGAGTACTACAAGCTTCTGAAGCAGAACCCCGACTGGCTGGGCGTGGATGCGCTGGGCAAGGAGGCTCTGACCAAGGGCGTTGTGGGCGAGTTCGACGGATGCCGCGTGAAACCCATCCCCTCCACCTATATGCCCAGCGGTGTGTACTTCTTCATCAAGCACAAGAACAGCACCGTGGACCCCGTGAAGCTGGCGCAGTACGACATCATCCAGAAGGTGGCCGGTCTCAGCGGCCCGCTGGTGCAGGGCGTGTGCTACTTCGACGCCTTCGTGCTGGGCGCACGCGGCGACGGTGTGGCCGTGTGCGGCAATGCCGCCGTGCTGGATGCGCCTGCTCTGGCCATTGCCAGCCACAAGGTGACCATCACCGAATCCGCCGGTGTGGTATTCAAGTATACCACTGACGGCTCCAATCCCCGTTACAGCACCACCGCGCAGGTGTATACCGCGGCGGTGACCCTGTCCGAAGGCCAGACCCTGCGTGCCATCGGCACAAAGGAGGGCTGCGTGGGCAAGGAAGCGACGCAGGCATACGCATAATGCCCCAACCACAGGGCGGCTGTCATTCCCCCGACGGCCGCCCTGTTCCCTTACAAGAACGATGCAGAGAAAGGCGAACGCATGGCAAATGATGACAAGACACCGACGCTGGACATCGGAGAGCTGAACCCGAAGCAGAAGCTGTTCTGTCAGGCGCGGAGCCGGTACGTGGCCTATGGCGGCGCCCGAGGCGGCGGCAAGACCCACGTGCTGCGCATCAAGGCGTCCGGCGGTGCGCTGGCCTATCCTGGCATCAGGATACTGATCGTGCGGAAGGAGTATCCGGAGCTGGAGCAGACCATCATCATCCCCATGCGGAAGATGATCCCCGCGGAGATGGCCGTATATAACGGCACCATGCGCATGTTCACATTCTATAACGGCAGCGTTATCAAGTTCGGACACTACGACGCAGGCGGCGACGTGGAATACCAGGGACAGGAATGGGACTGGATCTTCATGGACGAGGCGACACACTTCACGGAGAGCCAGTTCCGCACGCTGGGCGCGTGTCTGCGCGGCGCCACGAAGATCCCCCGCCGGATGTACCTGACCATGAACCCCGGCGGCGTGGGCCACGCATGGGTGAAGCGGCTGTTCATCGACAGGGAGTACAAGACGGACGAGCGGCCGCAGGACTATACCTTCATCCCCGCCACGGTGGACGACAACCCCCAACTGCTGGAGGCGTCGCCGGAGTACAAGCAGATGCTGGACCTGCTGCCGGACAACGTGCGCAAGGCGTGGCGCGACGGCGACTGGAACGCCATGGCGGGCACCTACTTCCCCGAGTTCAGACCGGAGACCCACGTGGTGGAGGAGTTCCGGCAGGTGCCGCAGGAGTGGCGGAAGTACAGGGCATTTGACTACGGCCTGGATATGTTCGCGTGCGTGTGGGTGGCGGTGGACTTTGACGGCAGGGCGTGGGTGTACCGCGAGGTGCAGCAGAGCGGCCTCATCGCGTCGGAGGCGGCCAGGATGATGACGGCGCTGACATCGCAGAAGGAGAGCATCTTCGCCACCATCGCGCCGCCGGACATGTGGTCCAGGCAGAAGGACACGGGAAAGAACATCGCGGAGATCTTTGCCCAGAACGGCGTGGGGCTCATTAAAGCCAGCAACAACCGCATTCAGGGGTGGATGGCGGTGAAGGAGATGCTCAAGCCGATGCGCAGCGACGCGGACCGGCCCGGGCTGCTGGTGACGGAGGGCTGCCGCGGGCTGATCCGGAATCTGGGGCTGATCCAGTGCGACGACAAGAACCCCAGCGACTGCGCCACGGAGCCCCACGACATCACACATATCTGCGATGCACTCCGTTATTTCTGCGCCACGCGAACGCTGGCGGCGCAGGCGGTGCAGAGCAGAGAGGAACCGGAGCCTTATGAGACCGGAACGGCATACGACGAGGAGATGACCGGCGGCGAGGCCACCGGCAGCTATCTGACATACGGAGGGAGATAGGCATGGCACGGATCAGCGCGGCGGACGGCATGAGCACTCTGAAGATCCACGCATTCTACGGCCTGAACGAGAATCTGGACGGCGACATGACGCTGAAAACCGGCGAGATGGCGGAGATGCGGAATTTCCGGATCACGGCGGATAACCATTTGCAGATCAGGGCGGGAAGCAAGACCGTGATGGCGCTGGGCAGCGGGGACGATACCGCGCGGTTCTATGGCGCGTGGCGCGGGACCGTGGCGGGAAAGGACTGCGTACTGGCGGCGTTTGGTGGTCACATCTACGCGGTGGACATCGCTGCGGGGACGAAGCGGGATTTGGGAACAGCGGCCAAAGCGGAGACCACGTTCTTTGCTTTCGGCGGCAAGGTGTATCTGCTGAACGGAACGGACTACAAGAGCTGGGACGGCGGAGACACCACCGGCTTTTCCGACGTGGTGCCGTATGTGCCGCTGGTGCAGCTGTCCACCACGCCGGAGGGCGCGGGGACACTGCTGGAGGGCGTGAACCGCCTGACCGGGAAGCGGCGGGTCCAGTTCTCACCGGACGGCACGGCAAAGGTGTTCCAGCTGCCGGAAAAGGCCATCGCCAGCGTGGACAGCGTGAAGGTAGACGGCTCCTCCGTCTCCGGCTGGACAGCGGACAAGACGGCGGGGACCATCACGTTCTCCACGGCCCCAGCCAGAGGGACCAATACGCTGGAGGCGGCGTACACAAAGGGCACCGGCGCAGCGGGAGAGGTGAAGGCGATGCGGTTCTCCGAGCTGTTCAACGGCAGCACAGATACCCGCGTGTTCCTGTACGGCGACGGCACGAACAGGGCGATCTACTCCGGCATCCGGTACGACACCGGCGAAGCCAGCGCTGACTACTTCCCCGATCTGTACGAGATGCGGGTGGGCGAGAAGAACACGCCTATCACCGCACTGGTGCGCCAGTATTCGCGGATGATGGCATTCAAGACCAACAGCGCGTGGTCCGTCTCCTACGGCACCACGACGCTGGCGACGGGGGACGTGACGGCGGCGTTTTATGTGCAGCCGGTGAACCGGCAGTTCGGCAACGATGCCCCAGGGCAGGCAAGGCTCCTGGAGAACAGCCCCCTGACGCTGGACACGGGCAGCGTGTACCAGTGGGTCAACGACGGGTCCAAGTACGTGCTCAGCAGCGAGAGCAACGCCAAGCGCATCAGCGACCGCGTGGCCAAGACGCTGAAGTCCTTCGACCTGACGAAGGTAAAGACCTTCAATATGAAGCAGGAGCACGAATACTGGTTTCTGTATCAGGGCAAGGCGCTGATCCTGAACTACGCCAACAATACGTGGTACGTCTACGAGGACCTGCCGTTTTCCGCGCTGCTGGAGGTGGATGCGGAGCGGTACGGCTTCACGGAGAACGGAGACATCGTGCATTTCAGCCGGCAGTACCGCAGCGACAACGGAGAGCCTATCTCCTGCTATGCCTGCACGGGCGCCATGGACTTTGACAGAGATTGGATGCAGAAATACAGCCCGGTCATCTATATCGCCATGCAGCCGGAACCCGGCGCACGGGTGACGGTGACGGTGGAGAGCGACCGGAAGAGCGACTATCCGGAGAAGGTGGTGGCGTACAGCCTGGCCACGTTCAGCCACGTCAATTTTGCGCACTTTTCTTTCGCAACGAATCGGAAGCCGAAGGTGCGCAGGGTAAAGATGAAAGTAAAAAAGGCCACGTTTTACCGGCTGATCTTCAAGAGCCTGTCCGCCAGCGCCACGGCGACGGTCATTGAGGCGGACATTCAGATGCGGTATGCGGGCAGCGTGAAGTGAGGTGACAGACATGGAAAAGAGCGTGACCCCCAACAGTGTCTACGCGGAGTACAACGCCGGATTGCAGTTCTGCACCGGCATTGACCTCTACGACACGGTGCAGGTGAACGAGAACTTCTTCATCGGCAAGCAGTGGGAGGGCGTGCAGGCCAATGGGCTGCCCACGCCGGTATTCAATTTCCTGAAGCGCGTGGTGCTGTTCTCCGTGGCCAATATCAGCACGGACAACCTGAAGCTCCACGCAAAGCCCATGGCGGGCGGCGGCGACACCCCCACGTGGGTGCTGGAGGCGTACAGCGATATTCTCAACGACCAGTTCGCCGCCATCTTCGAGAAGAACAAAATGGGCGGCTGTATCCGTGAATACTGCCGGAACGCGGCGGTGGACGGTGACGGGTGCCTGTATACCTGGTGGGACGACAGTATGGAGACGGGGCAGCCAAGAAAGGGCGGCATCCGGACGGAGGTGCTGCAGAACACGCAGGTGCTGTTCGGAAACCCCAACAGCCGTCAGGTACAGAGCCAGCCGTATATCATCATTCTGCGCCGGATGCTGGTGCGGGACGCCAAGCGGTACGCGGAGAAATGGGGCTCCGACGCGGACGGCATCACGGCGGACGACAAGGAGAACGGCAACATCGAAATGGACCAGCTGGGCGGCAGCAAGGTCACGGTGATGCTGCGGCTGTGGCGCAGCGAGGAGACCGGCACCATCCACGCCTATGAGTGTACGCGGACGGCGGAGCTGCGGCGGGAGTGGGACATGGGCATCACCCTGTACCCACTGGTATGGATGCCGTGGGACTACGTGCAGGACTGCTATCACGGACAGGCCATGATCACGGGCCTGATCCCCAACCAGATCTTTGTCAATAAGCTGTTCGCCATGAGCATGATCTCGCTGATGACACTGGCCTATCCCAAGGTCATGTATGACCGGACGCGCATCGCGGGCTGGAGCAGCAAAGTGGGCGCGGCCATCGGCGTCAGCGGCAGCGTGGACGGCGCGGCAAAGATCATCGATCCGGCGCAGGTCAGCCCGCAGATCAGCCAGTTCATTGAATTGGCCATCAGCTACACCCAGAAATTTTTGGGGGCAACGGACGTGGCGCTGGGCGACACGCGGCCCGATAACACCAGCGCCATTATCGCCCTGCAGCGCGCCGCCGCCACGCCCATGGAGCTGACCAAACAGAACCTCTTGCAGAGCGTGGAGCAGATGGGCGAGATCTACATGGAGTTCATGGCGGAATATTACGGGACGCGGCAGGTGGAGGTCCGTCTGGACGAGACGGGGGACAAGGCATTTATCATCTTCGATTTCTCCACCCTGCGGGACGTGCCGTGCAGCATCGACCTGGACGCGGGCGCCAGTTCTTACTGGAGCGAGATCGCCAACATGCAGACGCTGGACAACCTGCTGATGCAGGGGAAGATCCCCACCAGCGAATACCTGCGGCGGCTGCCCAACGGACAGATCACGGACAGAGAGCAGCTCATCGCCATTACGGAGGCGGCGGAGCGCATGCAGAGCGCCGGTATCGACATGGCGGCGCAGGGCGCGGCCGCGCCGTCGGAGACGGAGGCGGAGCTCCCGCTGCGGGGCGGCGCCGGATACGGGGAGCTGCAGAGGAAGATCAACGAGAGCGCAGACGCGGCGCTTGTGTAAGGAGGGCGACACGGTATGAGTGCAGAACTGACAAGGGACCTGAACATCGTACAGACCAGCGGCGTGGAGATCCAGCTGCTGGACGGAGACCTGAGCATCATCGCCAAGCTGGACGACGAACCCAACGACGTGGGCGGCCTCAGCTCCGATGACCTGAAGGCCAAGTTTGATGAAGCCGGCAACATCATCAAGGACTACCTGAACAATACCCTGATCCCCGCCATCCTGGCATCGGACGCCACGGAGGCGGAGAGAGCCGCGGCAGAGGCGCAGCGTGTCAGCAGCGAGAATACCCGCGTGGCCAATGAAGAAGCCCGCCAGACCGCCGAGGCAGCGAGAGATGCCGCCGAGGCGCAGCGGCAGGCGGCGGAGACCACCCGCCAGCAGAACGAGACGCAGCGTATCGCCAACGAGGCCGCCCGCGCGTCCAACGAGACGCAGCGGCAGACGGCGGAGACGGGGCGTGAGAATGCGGAAGCGGCCCGCCAGTCCGCCGAGACGGCCCGGGAGGACAAGGAGACGGGCTACGTGGCGGACGCGGAGGCGTGGGCCAGAGGCACGCGGAACGGCGTGCCTGTGGGCACCAGCGACCCCGCATACGAGAACAACGCCGCCTACTATCGGGATCAGGCCCGCAGCGTGGTGGGCGGGGAGTATGTCAGCTTCGGGCAGCCCCAGACCCTGACCGCTGCCCAGAAGGCACAGGCTCGGGCGAACATCAACGCGCCCGCACCGTATACGGCGGGGGATAACATCTCCATCAGCGGCAGCGTCATCGCTACCAAAGTGCAGCCCTGCAACCGGAATCTGCTGATCAACTGGTATTTTCCTAACCCGGTAAACCAGCGGGACGTAAGCGGAACCATCAGCAGCGCGGGGTATTTTCTGGACCGCTGGAAGTTGGTGAACGGCAGCGTGACGATCAGCCCGGACGGCATCACGCTGAACGGAACCATGCAGCAGGTGTTGGAGACCGCGCCGGTCGGCCCGGTGACGGCATCTGCCCTGACGCAGGCCGGAGTGGGAGAGGTGGTGCCGACCTACAACAGCGCAACCAAGACGGTCACAGTCACGGCGGCGGGGAAAAAGCTCGTAGCCGTCAAGCTGGAGCGGGGGACGGAGCAGACGGTGGCCCATCAGGAAAACGGCGCGTGGGTGCTGAACGAAATACCAGACTACGGCGAGGAGCTGGTCAAGTGTATGCGCTATCTGCAAGTCATCACCACGCCCTACGACACAAGCGGCAACGGCGTGGCCATCGGGTACGCCAACAACACCGTCGACCTGTGGGTACCCATCCCGCTGGCTGTGCCCATGCGCATATCGCCTACGCCCACCATCCCCACCGGTGGCGTCTCGCTGTTTAAGGTGGGAAAAACCTCCAGTGCCCTGAAGGACGTCACCAAGGTCACAGGCGGCTGGGCGATGCAGACCGGCGGGGCATGCAGCATGCGGAGCCTGATCTTTACGGCCAGCGGCCTGACGGCGGGCGAGACCTACGCCCTGTTCATGAAAAAGGACGCGCAGATCGTGTTCAGCGCTGAGTTGTAAGGGGGGGGTGAAGGAGTGGACATCTGGGTACAGATCGCGGTGCCTCTTGCGGTGGCGGTGCTGACCAGCAGCGGCCTGTGGGCCATGGTGGCCAAGCGCATCGACAAGGGAGACGTGGAGCGGAAGATGCTGGTGGGCCTGGCACACGACCGCATCGTGCATCTGGGCATGGTGTACATCGACCGCGGGTACATCACGCAGGACGAGTACGAGAATCTCAACGATTACCTGTACGCGCCCTACGAGAAAATGGGCGGCAACGGCAGCGCCAAGCGGGTCATGGAGGAAGTGCGGAAGCTGCCGATGAAGAAAATGTGACAGGCCGACAGGCCGGAAAGGAAATGGATATGAAGCTGAACAACAAGGTATACGACATCCTGAAGTGGCTGGTCATGATCGCACTGCCCGCGCTGAGCGCATGCTACGTGGCACTGGCGCCGGTCTGGGGCTGGCCCTATGCCGAGCAGGTGGCGATGACCATCTCCGCCGTAACGGCGCTGCTGGGCGCCCTGCTGGGCATCAGCACGGCCAGCTACAACAGAGGTGTGCCGGTCGAGACGGAAGGCATGGTGGACGATGAAAATCATTGAGGCCACTTACCGTTGGGGCGGCACGCTGGTAAAGCGTCAGTCCACGACCCGCATCATCCTACATCACGCTGCCGCCAAAACATGCACGGCCCAGCAGATCCACAGTTGGCATTTAGCCAACGGCTGGGTTGGCATCGGTTATCACTTCTTCGTGCGGAAGGACGGCTCCATCTACCGCGGCAGGCCGGAGGACGTGCTGGGTGCCCATGCGGGCAGCAACAACTACGACAGCATCGGTGTGTGCTTCGAGGGCAATTTCATGTCGGAGCAGATGCCGGCGGTCCAGCGGCAGGCAGGCGCGAAGCTGGTGGCGTACCTCAAGAAGAAGTACGGCATCAGCAAGGTGCAGAAGCACAGCGATGTCAACGCCACCGGCTGCCCCGGGACGTATTTCCCCTTTGACGCCATCGCCTACGGCACGGCGGACCCTGCGCCTGATGTGCAGGCCACGAAGTTGGACATGCAGGTGCGGATGCTCAAGCGCGGCATGAAGGGCGCGGACGTGAAGACGCTGCAGGCGGCGCTGATCGCTTACGGCTGCTCCTGCGGCGCGGCCGGTGCGGACGGCGACTTTGGCAGCGGCACCGAGGCGGCACTGCGGAAGTTCCAGACCGCCTATAATCTTGGTGCGGACGGCATCGCAGGCCGCGGCACCTGGGGCAAGCTGCTGGGGGAGTAAACAGACAGGGGCGCCCCCGCACAACGCGGGAGCGCCCCTCTATCATGAAAGGAAGGTCAGAACATGCCTGATATTATCAAGGGAAAGGGAAAGATCCCCACCTCCGGCGGCGGGATGTACGTGGATGGTGGGACCTCGAAGCCGTCCGTGGGTGGGAGCCTCGCATCGGCGGTCAGAGGGGCGGCGCTGGTGCCCAGGAGAACGACGCCTACGGCGTCCGCGGCCATCGCAGGCGCGGCGCGGGGCGGCGCCCTGGGAAAGGCACTGACGGAATCGGTGGCGGCGCGGAACAGCGGGTCGTATTCCTCCGGCGGTAGCGCCTATTCGGAGCCCGCCGTTTCGGAGACCAGCAAGGTCACGGACCTCTCCGACTATCTGCGGAAGGAGCAGGCGGCCAAGACGGAGGCGGCGCTGGCCCGCCTGAAGGGCAACTACGACAACGACGTGCTGATGTACGACGCGCAGAGCGGAAAGCTCCCTGGGCTTTATAACGCGCAGCGGAACACGCTGGCGGCCAATTCGGCCCAGGAGCAGCGGAACTTTGACGAGCGGGCCGCCGCCGCTGGGCTCAACAGCGGCACGTCCGGCCAGGCGGGCCTGGCCAGAAGCGCCCTGCTGCAGCGGGGCATGGCGGAGCTGGGACAGAGCGAGGCGGACGCACAGGCGGAGATCGACCTGGCTAAGAGCCAGCTGAAGGCCAAGTATGAAAGCGACGTGGCCGCCCAGCAGGCGGAGGACGAGGCCACGCTGTATGACCTTCTGTATCAGGAGGCCGTCCGGCAGCAGAACGCCAGAAACGGCGGGTCCTCCGGCTCGTATTCCTCCGGCGGCAGCTCGCGGCGTTCCGGTTCCACCAGCATGACAGAGAGCGAGCTGGCCAAAAGAGCGTCCGCGATCATCGGGGACAGCGACAGCAACGTGAACCGCTGGAGCGGCACCAGAGCGGGAAGCATCATCAACGGCGTCACCAGCGGCACGACGAAGGCCAATTTCAGCGATGTCAAGCGGACGGTGCAGGGCAGGGTGGCCGCAGGCGACACGGCGGGCGCGGCGCAGGTGGTGAAGAACACGTGGTATCTGCTGGATGACAAGCAGCGCAGGGAGCTGGAGAACATGGGCTTCTCCGTGAGCTGACAGGAGGACGATATGGGGATCAAAGTGACATACACACCCAGGCCGCAGCGGCAGCGGGACTACTCCGCGGGACAGATCGTGGGCGGCGGCAGCACCCGCTCCGCCGCCCAGAGAAGCACCCAGTACGTCCCCACCGCGCCGGTAAAGTCGGACTATTCGGCGGGGCAGCTGGTCGGGGCGGCCAGGGATACCGGCTACGACAACGGCCTGAAGGTGACGTACACCCCGCCGAAGAAGGAGCTGACCGTGACCTATACCCCGCCGCAGCAGAAAAACGCGGCCAAGCGGACCGTGGACGATCTGCCGGACATCGCCGCTTTCGGCGCGGGGAATTATGGTGCGGACAAGCAGGCCAACAAGGGGTACAACTATGGAAAGGGCCTGCTGAAAGCGGGAGGCATGGGTCTTTCGGCTATCGCACGAGATGTGACCACGCCGCTGGCCTTTGGAGAGCGCACGGTGGCCAAGGGCTGGAACGCGCTACTGGGCAAGCTGGCGCCCATGAACGAACGCGGCCTTTTCAACGCATGGGACGAGAGCATCGCCGACTATCAGGAGGGTTTGCAGCAGCGGTACGCGGAAAACACCGCCAAGGGAGGCCAGTATGCGGAGAAGGGAGAGAATCTGTTGGCGTCCGTGGTGGAGGCGCTGCCCTCACTGGCCATCGCTTTCGCCACCGGCGGCACCAGTGCGGCGGCCAAGGCGGGAACCCTGGCGGCGCAGACGGCGGCAAAGAGTTCTCCGGCGCTGGTACAGACGCTGAAGAATGTGGCGGCGGCCCGCGCCAAGGACCCCAACTTTCTCTCCAGCGCGGCGCAGATCTTCTCCCACAGCTACAACGACGCAAAAGCGGAGGGCGTGGACGACAAGCGGGCCGCGCTGTACGCCATCGGGAACGCGATGCTGGGATCGGAGATCGAGATCAGCGGCGGTATCCAGAACCTGCCCGGGAAGGTGGCGAATCAGGCGGCGTGGCGGACGCTGGTGAACACCATGCTGGACGAGGGCAAGGAGGAGGTATTGCAGGGCATCATCGACCGTTCCCTGCAGAACGCCGCCTACGGCGCAGGGAATCCGCTGGTGGGCGTGGGGCAGAACGGCATTATCGACCCTGCCGCGGCGGCGGAGGAATTCGCAGGCGGCGCCATCGTGGGCGGCTTGCTGTCCGGCGGCACGATGGGCGTGCAGCAGCTGCTGGGCCGCGTGGGACGCCGGAATGGCACCCAGTCCGCCGCACAGGCCACGGGAGAGGTGACGCCCGCAGCAGTTGACACCCGGACGCAGGACACCGCAGAGAGCCGCACAGAGGGCAATACGGGGAGAAATAAAAACGGCCTCACTTCCCTCACAGAACAGGAGAAGATCAACCTCTCCAGCGGTGCGAAAAACAAGGTCGTGACCACGTTTCAGGACGCTGTGCAGTTTGTGCGGAACGCGCTGACCAACAAGAACAATGTGGACCGCGCGTATCTGGGAAAGGTGCCGGAGAGCACGGCCCAGCGGGTCATGCAGGAAACGGGCATGAACGTTGACGGCATGGGCGTCATGATGAACGGCGTGGATGTTCGGCACATCATCAAGCACCACGGCGACCCGATCCTTGAACAGGCGCGGGGACAGGTGGCGGTGACGGCGGAAGCTATCGCGCTCATCCCAGAGATCATCGCTGACCCTGATGCGGTGTATCTGTCCGACACGGATGACGGGAAAGGCCGCGCGTCCATTGTGTTCGAGAAGCAGTTTGGAGATACCTATATCACGGTGCAGGGCATCTCCAACGGGAAAAACCTGCTGCAGACAGATACGATGTACATACAAAAAGGAAAGACCCGCACGTCGCGGTACTCGATGCCCGGCGCCCAAGAGAGCGCCGCCCCCGAGAATAACGTCCGAAACGTCCCGTCGCAAGGTCTTTCCTCTGTTGACACCACTGTACCACAGAACGCGGCGGATGTCAATACACAGGATATGCGCAGCGGCGCGGAATATGCACCGCAGAGCGACGGGCTGGGCGGCGCGGACAGGGGCAGCCTGAACAGCGAGTACGACCAGCTTCAGGCGCAGAGCAGCCGGTTTTACGACGCGGGGAACAACGCCTATCGTCCGGCGGACGTGCCCAGGACCGACTTTGACGGACGGCCCATCAGCCAGACGGCCAGCACCGTCATGGGGGCGGAGGCTATCCCCGACGACATGATCCCCGAGATCGAGCAGATGGTGGCGGACGGCAAGCTGTCGTACAAGACCTCCAGCGACAAGCAGGCGCTGACGCGGGCGGAGCACACCATCCGCGCCAACGGCTTCGACGGCGCCATGGAGAAGTACCGGACGGCGGTGCGCAAGGGCACGGTGGGCAAGGACGTGGAGGCCATCGGCCAGCTGCTGCTGGAGAACGCCGCCAACGCGCGGGACGGCAAGGCCATGGCGGAGCTGCTGATGCTGTACCAGCAGAGCGGCACCAATGTGGGCCAGGCCATGCAGGCGCGGACCATGTTCCGCAAGCTGACCCCCACGGCGCAGCTGTACGGCGTGCAGAAGGCGGTGGACGCCATCAACGAGAACACGAAGCGCCGGTTCAAGCGGCTCCGCGGCTCCGCGGCCAACGTGCCGGTGGAGGAGTGGATGAGCAAGACCGGCGAGCTGCTGGCGGACCAGCTGGCGGCGCGGGTGCAGGCCGAGCCGCAGCAGACCCGGACCGTGGCCCAGACGGTGCTCTCCGACCTGCGGGAATTCGCCCAGCAGAACGTGGCAAAGGCGGAGGTGGGTATCCGGAAGCGCAGCGACATGGAGCGCATCTATGACCTGTTCCACAACCGCGAGAAGTACCAGGAGGCGTGGGACGCGGCCAAGCGGACCGTGGCGGAGAAGTACGGCAGCAATGCGGCAGTGATGGCCGCGCTGGACGAATGGTACAACGGGGCCATCGACTACACAGACATGTTCACCAAGGCCGTCACCGGTCAGACGGACGTGAAGGTGGACGACGCCCTGATGACAAAATTCCTGGAGCAGACCGACCAGGAGGGACGGGACGCGGTTCTGGAGGAGATCTACCAGAACGTGGCGGATCAGATGCCCGCGACGTGGTACGAGAAGTGGAACGCCATCCGGTATCTGGGCATGCTGACGAACACGCGGACCCATGTGCGGAACATCGCGGGCAACGCGGGGTTCCAGCCGCTGCGGTGGACGAAGGACCGCATCGCGGGCGCCATCGAGGCGGGCCTTCAGAAGGCCGGCAAGGACGTGGAGCGCACGAAGTCCTTCACGCTGGCGGGAAAGGACCTTTACAAGGCGGCGTGGGACGATTTTGCCAACGTGGCGCAGGAGATGTCCGGCCATAAGTACCAGGACGCGAAAAGCGCCATTCAGGACAAGCGGAACATCCTGGGAACACTGGGCCCCGCCAAGACCCAGTGGCTGGAGAAGCTGCGGCGGTTCAACGGAGACGCACTGTCGGCGGAGGACGCCGTGTTCAAGCGCATCACCTACGCCGACGCGCTGGCGGGCTATCTGAAGGCCAACGGCGCCACGGCGGCGCAGATGGCCGACGGCAGCGTGGACGCGGACCTTCTGACGCAGGGACGCGAGTATGCGGCACGGGAGGCCATGCGGGCCACATTTAACGACAAGAACGCCGTCAGCGACGCGGTGGTGCGTGCCGCGCGGGGCTTGGGCCCGTTCGGCGAAGCGGTGCTGCCCTTCAAGCGGACGCCGGCCAACATCCTGGTGCGGGGCGTGGAATACAGCCCAGCGGGACTGGCCAAGGGCATCGCCGACCTGGGGTTCCGCGTGCAGAGCGGCAAGGTAACGGCGGCGCAGGCCATCGACGAGATCGCCAGCGGCCTGACGGGCTCCGCCCTGCTGGCACTGGGCGCCCTGCTGGCCAGCAAGGGCCTTGTCCGCGGCGGCGATGACGACGATGACAGGGAGCAGAGCTGGAACGACCTGCTGGGCCACCAGAATTACGCGCTGGAGCTGCCCAACGGAACGTCGGTGACGCTGGACTGGCTGGCACCGGAGGCCATCCCCTTCTTCATGGGCGTCAACCTGGCCTCGTCCGTGGGCGAGAACGGCTGGACGGCGGATGCGGTGGTGGGCGCGCTGCGCTCCATCGCGGACCCCATGCTGGAGATGTCCATGCTGTCGTCCATGAACGACATTCTGGAGAGCAAGAAGTACGAGGAGGGCAGCGCCGTGGAGAAGGTGGTGACCTCGGCGCTGGTTTCCTACTTCTCCCAGGGCGTGCCCACGGCGCTGGGGCAGCTGAACCGTATCCTGGAGGACAAGCGCATGACCACCTATGTGGACAAGAACAGCACCGTGCTGACCAGGGGGACGCAACAGCTGCTGGGAAAGCTGTCCGGCAAGATCCCTGGGATGGATGCCAACCGCATCCCCTACATCGACGCATGGGGCCAGGAGGAGGAGACCGGCGACGTGCTGACGCGGATCGTCAACAACACGCTGAACCCCGCCTATGTCTCCAAGGTGGAGATGGACGGTGTGGAGAAGGAACTGGCGCGGCTTGGCAAGGTGGTGGGCAGCGGCGTGTACCCCTCCCGTGCGGCCAAGTCCTTCGCGGTGAACGGTGATACGAAGAACCTGACGGCACAGGAGTACGTGAAGTACGCCAAAACGCTGGGACAGGGGAAGCACGAGATGCTGGAGGCGGCCTTCCAGCTGGACGGGTACAAGAGGCTGAGCAACGCCGACAAGGCGGAGATGATCACCACCCTGTACCAGTACGCCAACGAGAAGGCAAAGCGGGCCGTTACGTCCCAGTACACCATGAGCAGCGGCGCGCAGAAGTACGCCGACGCGGAGAAGGCGGGCATCTCACCGGCGGAGTGGTATCTGCTGAAAAACAGCGCGGACGCCGACGGCAACGGGCGCATCACCCAGAAGGAGGCCAAGGCGGCCATGGCGCAAGCGGGCCTGACGCGGAAGGAGATGGCGGCGGTGTGGCCGCTGTTCAGCAAGAAGTGGGGCGAGAAGAACCCCTACAAGTAAGGTAAAGCCCCGCCATACGGCGGGGCTTTACCTTATGTCAGAATATCCTCCGGGAAAAACGTCTCGCGTACGCCCTTGCACTCCGCCACGATGTAGCGCCCCTTGGGATGCACATACACCACCGTAGCCTTACGCACAGGGCACTGCTTTTCGAGCTTTCCGGAGCCGGGGAACGGGTCCGGCATCGTCAGAAAGCGGGCGCGCACCGTATCACCGAGCTGCATGGCCGCACCTCCCATTCATGGCGTTCCACTTCCTGGTGGCACCGGACTGGCTGTCACCGGAGACGGTGTAGCCGCAGCCGCCGCAGCGGACGTAGTAACGCAGGGGGACGTTGACGGATTCCTTGCGCTCGCCGCTGTCCATGCCGCAGCGGGGGCAGGTGGACAAGTCTGTGATTGTTTTGCGGTTACGTGCGTTCATAAACGACCTCCAGCTTTTCCATCGCCTTCCGGATCACACTGCCGCCGTAGGCATCCTTGGTCAGGGCCAGAAACTCCCGCAGGGTCATGGTGTCGCTGTCCACGTCTATTCCGTGGTCGCGGGCAAACTGACGGCGGCCCATGTCGCAACTCCCGGTAAGGCGGTGATGCCAGTCATAAAAATACTGCGCAGGGTATGCCCTGCCGTCCTCCGTCTCTTTCAAAAATGCCGCGATGCGCTCCTCCACCGGCATATCTTCAAACAGTTTGTCCCGCAGAGCATCCATCGCCTTTGCCAGCGTTGCACCGTGGGCAAAGATGTTATCCTGTTTGGCAACGTAGCAGGTCGTGGTGGTCAGGTCGCGGTTCAGGATCACGCCGTGCGCCACGTTCCCCCGCACGTGGCGGAGGATCGTGGGCACCCCGTCGATGGTATACACCGGTTCGCTGTTAAAGGATCTTATGCCGTAGCCGTCGCCGGAGCCGTAGCCGTCGCCGGAGCCGTAGCCGGAGCCGTAGCCGGAGCCGTAGCCGTCGCCGGAGCCGTAGCCGGAGCCGTAGCCGGAGCCGGAGCCGTAGCCGGAGCCGGAGCCGGAGCCGGAGCCGTCGCCGGAGCCGTCGCCGGAGCCGTCGCCGGAGCCGTCGCCGGAGCCGTCGCCGTAGCCGGAGCCGGAGCTTACAGACAAAAATGCTTTGACTTTCTCATCCAGCGCGCTCATCGCTTCCACTCCTTCACGCCGCTGATGGATGCCGTGGCCTTTTCGGTGCAGGGGATCACCTGGATCACCCCGGTCACTTCCATCAACGGTACCGTCACAGTAAACTTGCAGTCACCGGGGGTCTTGGTGCCGTCCATAGCCAGTTGCTCAATGGCGCAGGCACCGTTCCAGTACCACAGCTTGCGCACATTGGTCATGGTCGCTTCCGTGCCGCGTCGGTCCTTAATGCCACCGAAAAACACGCCTGCGCGGTCGCAGCGGACAATGTACATCTGCTCGTTCTTCTCATTCATGGTATCTTTCCTCCGTATTTTTTATTTCACCGGCATGCCGGCATTTTACTGGTTTTGATTTCGTTCGCCGTAGGAGCAGAAGTCCTCCGGCTTTCGCTTCTGCCATGCCGCTGAGTGTACGTTGCCGTCCGAGTAAATTTTCAGGCAGACACCCATGTCACGGTGCTTGCAATCCTTGCAGCGTACCACCGGGGCAACATCAGCGGGCTGGAAACACTCTACCTCATCGATCATATCGTCAACCCAACAGGCACGACACCAGCATCCGTTGTGGTCTTTTCCATCCGCCTTGCACGGCTTGCAATAACGCTCCTCGACGCTTTCCTTAAACGCTTCCTTGTCAATGTATTCAGCCATTGTCAGCCCTCCTGTTCCATGCTTCTTTCGCTTTTCGGGGCGTATACGTAAGTCCTGACGTTGCACAACACCTAATGCACACGGCATTATACGCCCAACGTCGGCCTTGCGTGTCCTCCACTGCATCCGGGTCGACGCTTATGACCGCTTCACCTCCGCAAAACGGGCACGGTTTTAAGTTAGTCATCCTTCATCTCCTCCAATGCTTTCTCCGCCTCCTCGCGGGTGAGGAATACGGTCTTGCCAAATTCATGGATGGGAATATCGCATCCCGTTGTGCGAATCATCTTCACGCCGTTGTCGGCCATCCCGCGACTATAACTCGGATCGCCGCAGAAGAATGTTCTGACTTTTCCGCTATACAAGCGCCGAACTGAGCCTGTAATCCACACCGTATCGCCCACCTTGCACGGCAGTACCACGAGCCTGCCGTCCTTGTCGGCCTCTGCCAGCTCCCGCAGGTGGTCATAGCTGCAAAGACCTTCCAAATCAGCAAGCCGCATCAGTTCCAGTGCAATCTCGTCTGCCTTATCTTTCGGCAGGACTTCCTCCGGCGTCAGCCCGGTGTCCTCGTATTCCGCCAGCCGGTCTTTCACACGATTTCGGCAATACATCGCGGTGCAGTCAGCCATCGGCTTACCATGCTTGCCCGTCCAATCCGCTTTGCACTTCTAGCAGTCCATCATCGCCTGTCCATCGGTGTCTCGCTTCGTCAGTCTCTCCATCACTCCACCTCCTGCATCCAGAACTCGCGGCGGCAATCACTGCACTTTTTCAACGAATGGCATTCTGCTAAACATGAAATGTTAAAGTCAAACCTTTTTGGGCAAAAAGTCAACACCCCATCATCCGCAGGGCGCGCATTCGGCCACTGCTCCAAAAACACGCTCTGCCGTGTTTTGTGTGGGTGTGCAGCTGCCCATTTCTCGACGACCTCAACCGCGCTTACCGGGTTATAATCGTCCTCCAGCCCAATGCTCGGCGTGGCCGCGCCGCTCTCGTACATTCGCTGTCGCTCCTGCAAAAACTTTACAGCATCCATCTACTTTTCCTCCTTTTCCGCAATGCTTTTGCACAGTGCCCTCCAGCAGTCCTTATGCACCGTCATGCGTACCCACCAGCTTTCGTGGAAACTGTGTGTAAGCCGCTTCATTTTGTACTCGCTGGCTTCGCTGTCGCATTCAATTTCCTTTTTGCAAATATCGCAAAAGACCTTGGTCATCACATTCCCCTCCATTTGCACCCGTCACAGGCGCCCTCATGTGCTTGTTTGTACTTCCCGCAGTATTTGCATAGCTCGTTTTTCATGGTGTGCAGTTCGCTTTGCTCCTCCTCCACCGCCACGGCCTTGGCAAACTGCGCCAGTCCATCACTCATGTCCGCGATCTGCGCATCCCGCCGCAGAACGGTATCCCGCAGGGCGGCGTTGGCTTGCATAAGTGCCTCGATGTGCCGCTGCTGGTTCTCGATCAGGTCAGCGGCGTATCCCATTGCTTTTTCGATACATCCAAACTCGGCAATCAGAGGACACGCTCCTTCGCATTTCTTATGCTGCTCGCAGCACCGCAGCGCGGTCACGATCTCGTCTCTTGTCATGTCATTCCTCCTTATCCCAGCTCGCACGTCATCATGCCACCTTCGCAAATGTCCACGATGTGTTCGCACAATTCTTTGGGGATAACAGATCGTTCCATACTCCCTTTTAACCCCTGTGTCCCTGTCTTTGCCCCTCTCGGCGCAGCCACATGACATAAATCTCCGTTGTGACATGGCGGCTTAAATCCCGGATCCGGGTGATTTGTCCAGATGTCCGTCGGCTTCATTCGCGTATCTCCGTACTGGCAGTACGTGACCGTATATCTCGGCAAGCCCTGCATCCACGTCATCTTCCGCATGCCGCCCCTCGGGTTCTCGATAAACCAATACACGGGTGACAACGCCAAAATCAACCGAAGAACGTGCTGGTCTACCTTGTCGCAGAACTTCGCATACTCGCTTACAGGGTCAAGGCTCCCTGTTTCTTCGTTTTTGCGCCGGTGGTGGCTTATCGCCGCGATGGAAAACGTCGTGCAATCCGGACTGGCCCATATCACGTCCGGTCTGCCAAACTCCCGGATAATGTCAGCTGCCGTAACAGTCATAATATCTGCGTACAAGTCGATATTTTCAAACCGCTTGTTCCATTCGATGGAAAAAACTTCGTGCCCACGCGCTTCAAACGCTTTGCCAATACTCCGTGTCCCGGCAAATAACTCCAAAACTTTCATATCAATCTCCAAATCCCACGCCGTACTCCTCCGCCAGCATATCCTTGATATGCCGCCGGATGCGGCCATTGTTGATCTCCTTCGTGATCTCCTCCAGACACTCGTACAGGTACGCGATACTCAGTGTGTCACGGCTGTCGGGCGTCTGCTCGTGGACGTGCCAGCCGCACTTGTCCAGCAGCGCCATTGCCACCATGTCCATGCACTCCTGCGTACCTCTGCGCTTGCCGTCCATAAAGATCCGGTCGTCCCGGCTCAAGTGTTGCCTCCCCATCTCAATACCTCACTCCTATGTAGTCCAGCACACGGGCATAGCCCAGGCCGTCTTTCGTGGGCTTCCACAGACCGTCCGTGTCGAATGCGCCGCCGCCGATGCAGAATTGGTAGTGCTTCGGGTGTGTCAGTTTCATGCGTTCAAAACGGTTGACGCCTTTTTCAAGGTGCGCACCGAACGCGCAGAACATACAGCCCGTCCTCTGGCATCCTGTGCAGTGCAGCTTGCAGTCGATCAGCGTCGCGCCGTAGTCGTTCTCGCCGTCGCTGGCTACGATGTCGCCGTACACGCTGGCGTAGGGGAGTTGGCGGTCTACGATGAAGCGAAGCACGTCCTGCTCCGTCCAGAAACTCATGGGCTTAGATAAGGGACGCCTTCCTTCAAAGGCGTTGCAGCCGGTTTCGCGCCATTTTTGCATCCGCAGAAGACTTTCCTCCGCCATTGTTGCCGTCGTGGGCTTGACATCCGCTTGGTGCTCATAGCTCTTTGATGGGGACTTTTTCATAATCCCGCAGCACCTGTCGGAGATGAGAAACGGCGCCGTAAGTAAATACCCCCACTTTTCGCAGTTGTACATACTCTTTTCACCATTTGAACGCAAAACTTCCCCGCGTAGTAGCTTCATACTTCGGCTATCTGGTGAACGCCGCGCGGTTGCTATCTGGTGCGCTACGTCTTTACCGATGATGCTGTACCCGTACTTTTCAACCACCTGCCGGATGTTCATCTTCGGACGCAGACGGTGGAGGTTGACGGCCACGCGGAGAAACTCCCTCCGCAGCCACGCGGCGTACTCATTCACGAACTTCTGTATCTCCGGGTACTCCAACCCAGTGTTCACAAACACCAGATTCAGCTCCCACGGCGGCGTCCTGAAGCTCGACAGGTACCGCGCCGCCAGATACGCCAGCACCGTGCTGTCCTTGCCGCCGGAGAAACTGACATAGCACTGTCCGCCCCATGCGGTGTACCACTCGTCCAGTTTCTCGTAGGTGGTCAGCTCCTTTGCCGTCAAATCCAGCGCCATCAGTTTTCGTGCCGCCTCTTTTGTCAGCGGCTGATTTGTGCGCTCCATGTCACACCTCCCCGATGAGGGCGCCGACGGTGGTGCCCAAAGCCGACGCCAGGTACAGCAGCGTGTCGATGCGCGGCATGCTGGTGCCGCTCTCAATCCAGAACAGGACCGCGTCGCTGATGCCGGCCATCTGGGCCAGCCTGCGCATGGGCAGGCCCTGGGCTTCCCGCAGCTGGGCGATGCGCAGGCCCAGTGTGGACAGGTCCACGCGCTCCTGCGGGAGCTTTGCGGCGCCGGACAGCTGTTCCACCGACAGGCGCAGGGCGGCGGCCACGGGGATGGCCGTATCCAGGCGGGGCAGGCATTTCCCGTGCTCCAGGTTGAAGATGGTGGTGATGGGGACGCCGGAGACGCGGGACAGCTCGGACTGGGACATGCCCAGCTCCTCTCTGCGGCTGCGGCAGATGCGGCTGATGGTATCGGGCTGGATCGTCATGACGCCGCCTCCTTCTCCGTGATGGGGCGGTGCAGGCCGGTGTCGCGGTACTCCACGTAGCGCTTGGGCGTGGCGCTGGGTGTCTTGCGGACACGGACGATGCGCACCTCCAGACCGGCGGCGGCGAGGATGCCGCACAGCGCGCGGCGGTCCCCATCGACGTCGATGGGCTGGGGGATGCGGGTCCAGATGTCGGTCATAGCAGGTTCCTCCTTTTCTTTTCATTCCCTTTCATGGTGTAGCGACAGTGCATGCGCACGCGGGATTCCTTCCCGCAGCGGGAGCAGACGCCGCCGTAGCCGGTGAGGTCCATGCGCACCACGTGGGTCTGGTGCAGGACCGCATAGCAGGCGGGGCAGAAAGCGCCCTTGCCGATATGGTCATAGGCCAGGTCCATCCGGCGGCACCTCCTCCATGTAAATTTCCGTGCGGGGGTGCTCCTTGTCGTACAGGACGCGGCTGCCGTCGTGGGATGCCACCACGGCGCTGTTATCATCCGACAGCACCCCGTGGTGCACCAGCAGGTCGCAGGTGGCCTCCAGCAGGTTGCACAGGTCCACGCGGCGGCGGGTAGGCATATAGTACAGGCAGCGGAGGTTCAGCGGGCCGGAATAGCCCTTCCGGTACAGCAGCAGGGCGGGGAGCGCGGCCTGCTCATACTCCTTGTACTTCTGGCTGGGCAGGATCATGGGGTGGCCGCGGACCAGCACGATGCGCTGGGAGTTCTTCTTGGTCACCGGCGGCAGGGGGATGGTGATATGGATCACGGCATCACCTCCGCAGCCTGCGGCCAGGTCAGGCCGCGTTCCCTGGCGAAGCGGGAGACGCTGCGCGGATGCAGGGCGTCCCGCTTCTGTATGTACGGCAGCATCCATTCCTGCCCCTTGCAGGAGGTGGTGTTCTCCTGCGGCGGGGGAGAGGGGATGCCGTCGATGATCTCCGCCACGGCGGGATAGAGGCGGCTCTTTCTGGCGGCGGCCAGCACGCCCTCCCGCACCTGCTCATAATCGTAGGAGGCCAGAGCGTACCAGTAGGCCAGCGAGACGTGCTCATTGGCGGAGATGCGCAGCGCCGCGGGGGCGGAGGTGAACAGGGAATCCAGCAGCAGCGCCAGCTGCTTCATATCGTCCTTTGTCATGGTGCCTCCCTTTTAGAACGGCAGGTCGCCGTCCTCCTCGTCGAGTTCCTGAAAGTCGGGGCCGGAGACATCGACGCCGCCGGAGGCGGGCCGGTATCCGCCGCCGCTGTCGGGCTTGCTGTCGGCGAAATACAGGCCGTCCACCACAACCTCGGCGGAGCGGCGCTTGTTGCCGTCCTTATCCGTCCAGTCACGAAGCTGAAGGCGGCCCTTGACGGAGACCATGCGGCCCTTGGTGAGGTAGCGCGCCGCCGTTTCGGCGGTGTTCTTCCAGGCCACGCAGTCGATGAAGTCCGTCTCCTTCTCGCCGCTGCGGCCCTTGAATTCGCGGTCTACGGCCAGCGTGAAGCTGGTGACGGCCACACCGGCAGGGGTGCGGCGCAGCTCGGGGTCGCGGGTCAGGCGGCCCATCAGGGAGATGTTGTTAAGCATGGGGTGCCTCCTTGTTCAGCTCTTTTTGCTCCGCGAACTTGTACATCATGTGGGCCGCATAGGATACGGCCTGCAGCAGGTCCAGCTCCCTGGTGCCCTTCACCTTGGATGCGGCGCTGTATATCTCCGTGTCCTGAAAGTACATGCGCAGGATCACGCGGCAAGGCGATACGCGGAGCCTGAGCGAATACAGCTCCTCCGCCTCTGGGGGGGGCTTCCTGCGCTTTCGGCTTCTCTTTCCGGATGAACGCATCTTCCACCACGCCAAGTTCGCGGCACAGAAGCGTGTAGGCGTAACTGGACATCTTCCCGCTTGCGGCGCAAGCGGAGATATAGCTGCGGCTGCGGCCGATTTTGGCGCAGACATCCGCTTGCTTCAGCGCGTGGGACGCCAGGTGCTGCTTGATCGCGGGAATGTCTACATGGATGTATCCCATGGCTCACACCTGCTCTTTCTCGGCATCGAACACGAACTCATGGTTCATGCGCTTGAGGTACTGGGCCTTGGCCTTGGCGTAGACCACGGCGGCCTGCGGGTCGGAGAGAGCGGCGGCATTGTCCACACCGGCATAGCCGCGCTTGTCCGATTTGGTCAGGAACAGCATGGCGGCCCTGATCTTCTCGGCGTCCTCGCCGTACAGCTCCCGCATGATCTGGGTGACGGCCTTGCGGCAGTAGTCGGCGGTCTCGCGGCCGCCGCCGGTGCCGGAGGTCTGCAGCTCACCGGAACGGGTGCGGCGGTCGTTGTCGGGGTCGTCTTTACGGGTGGGAACGTGGAAGAATTTCAGGAGGAAATACTTCTCGCCGTAGGTGGCGGCCTTGCCGACGCCCTTTTCACCGGCCAGGTCCACGCCCTGGGCGTACCAGGGTACCACCAGCGTTTCGCCGGTCTCGGTGTCCAGCCAGGTCATGTCAAAGTGCATTTCCGTCAGGAAGCGGGCCGTGCCGCTACGGGTGGCGCCCTCACGGACGGCGGTGGCGGTGACGGAGGGGATCAGCAGGAGCCCGTGCTGGTTCAGCAGGGGGCGGAAGCGCTCCAGCACGTTCTCACCGGAGGCGAAGTCGTACTTGTCGGAGGTGTTTTTGCCGTCCTTGATGAGGCCGTCCACGGCCTTCTGGATAGCCAGCAGCTTCTGGGGCAGGGACAGGGGCTTTTCAGCGGGTTTCTTCTCCGCGCCCTTCCTGCCGGTGGGCTTGTCCGCCGCAGCGGCGGAGACGGTATTGCTGTTTTCGCTCATGGGTTACTCCTTTCCGATGCACCCGCGGGGGTGCTTTTCTATTTTCAGGGTATAGAGGGCGCGGCAGCAGGCAAACGCCTTGCGGCCCCACTCAACGTTGACGGGATACAGGCGGTAGTCGCAGGAGAGGAACTGTACGGCGGTCAGTGCCTGCGGGTACACCTCGTTGAGCTCGCAGAGGTTCAGGTAGCCCGCCAGCTGGGCGGCCACCTTAGATTTGGCCACCTGCGAGACGAACTTATAGTCCAGGATGGTGGGAACGCCGTCGAAGTCGGCCACCAGGTCCGGCGTACCGGCGAAGCCGTCCCCCGCCAGCGGCTGCTCGATGAGAAGCGGCTGGATGTCATGCTCTGCCAGCAGCATGTCGGCGGCGTCGGCATAGGGGGCGTATTCGTCGGGCAGCTCATAGTCCGCGCGGAGACCGCCGCGCAGGCGGTGGGCCAGGTAGTCGTGCATGGTGATGCCGCGCTCGGCGGCGGTATCCAGCGCGCCCTCCAGCAGCGGGTCCGGCTCGTCCAGGTCGGCGCCCAGGGGGGCCACCAGTTGGGTGACGCTGGGAACGGGCACGCCGTCGATGGCGTATTGGTGGGATGCGGGGTCAAATGTCAGTTCCATGGGATGCCTCCTTTTCGATCTCATCGCTGCCGCAACAGGGGCAGCGGAACTCCAGGACGGTCTCGATGCCGTGTTCGCCGTCCAGATTTTGCTTGTAGGTGTATTTACGGGGCTCGTCAAAGCGGGCACCGCAGTCTTGACAGATATACACGGGGCACCGCCTTAACGGGACCCTTCGGCCAGGCAGCTGGCCAGCGTGGCGGCGGAGATATAGCCGTCCACGAAGGGAAAGCGCCGTTTGACGCTGCGGTTGTCCTTGAAGCCGGTGTACTGCCGGACATCCTGTATGGAGAGCATCCGGCGGCCCCCGGTAAAGGTGAGGATGTCCTCCAGATTCTGGCGGTAGGCGGCCTTTTCGCGGCTCATCTGTGGGCCCCCTTTCCGTCGATGGCGTCCAGCAGACGGAGGACGCCGCGGGCCAGCGTTGCCGCGCCGGCGAAGATCACGATATAATACATGGCAGCTGCTCCTTTCAAACGGCCAGGAACTTCTGGATGAAGTACTGCTGGCCCTTTCCGGTGACCTTGACGGTCTTGGTGACGGTGGTAGCGCCGTCCGAGCGGGTGATGGCCGTCTCCTTGATGGTGAACAGGCCCAGTTCCATGGCCCGCTGGGTGGGCATATTGTAGTCGGTGCCGCCGCGGCGGATGAGGTAGCCCTTATCCCGCAGCCAGGCAAAGAGGCGGTTCTGGCCGATGTCCACGCCGTTCTGGCGGAGGAGCTTTGCCAGCTCGCCCACCAGAATGGAGGTGTGGGACGCGGAGACGGCGTCGGCAAACAAGACTTTAGGACGGTCGGCGGCGGTCTGCTGCTCCAGCGCCCTGCGCTTCTCCCGCTCCTCCTTGAGGGCTTGGAGGGTGCGGATCATGGTGTCCGGGTCGTCCAGCATCCTTTCCACGGTGGGCGCGTCGGCGTACATCCCGTGGCGGCGGATGGCGGGCAGGACTTCGGAGGTGACCCAGCGCTTGAACTGTTTCGCGCCGGGCAGCTTGCTGGACAGCGCCAGCGCGTACAGGCCGCTCTCGTTGATGACGGTCATTTCCTGCGCCCCACCAAGGGTGTCACGTTTCGTTACCCCCTTGTCATCGGCGTCAACGTGGTCTGCCAGCGCCTTTCTGGGATTGGTGTAGCCCAGCACCGACGCCACGTCCTTTCCGACGAACCAGGGTTCTCCGTTGACCACGGTGGTGCGGATGGTGCCAAAGGCGGGATTGGTGAATTGCTGCAAATGGTGACAAGCCCCGCGTCGTGAGCCAGAGGGCAACTCCGCAGCGCGGAGAGCCGGAACCGGAACCGGCAAAGTCACGACACAGCCGCGACGCTCGACCCGTAGCGGGCAACCGAAGCGCCAACCAAAACGCGGCGGTGCGGCGAACAATGCTAAATCCGGCGCAGCAGGGCGAGAAGTACGGGCTTCCGCCCTGCTGTGTTCTTTTGCGCCCAGGCACGCCCATTAGACCACGCATTTCCGGGGGGTTTGGAATGTGTCTTTCTACCGGGGTGTTCGATTTAACCAGACTTTTTAGGCAAAAAAATTTGGTCAATGGGGACTTCGTAAAGTTCGCAGAGATTGATTAGCGCATCAGCGGGCGGGAAACTTCTGCTTGTTTCCCAGTTGCAAATGGTCTTGACGCTTACGCCGACGTGCTTTGCTGCATCCTCCTGCCGCAGCCCTTTGTTTACGCGAGCGGCTCGCAGCGAAATGCTATAGCTCATTATTACGCTCCTTTCGTTCGATTTAATCTAACCAAACAATAGCACACTGCTTTCCTATTGTCAACAATAAAGTTAGGTTAAATCGAAAAATTCTTCTTGCAATTAGACGAAGCATCTATTACAATGTGAGTAGAAAGAAGGTGATTCCGATGACGCAAGACGAAGTATGCGCGGTGTTTTCCGCAAATCTAAAAAGACTAATGCGGCGCGACGGACTAAAGCAAAGCGACATCGTTACGCGGCTTAATGTATCCAAGGCGCAAGTGTCCGACTGGTGCGCGGGTAAAAACCTCCCCAGATCCAACTTGCTTGGTGGCTTAACGGATATATTCCAATGCAAACTGTCCGAGTTATTGGGAGACGACAAAGCCCCCGGCCGCAGGGCCGAGGACTTGAGCGCCGAGGAGCTTGAAATCGTCTCTATTCTTCGAAAGATGCCTCCCGAGCAGCTGGCGCGGGAGCTGGCGTATCTGCGGCAAGCTTCCGCAGATGGGCAAGATAAGCAACTTTCCGCTCTGGTGTGAGCTTGCGGTATAGGTCGATCGCCGCGTTGATCGCCTGTTCAGGAATCTGCGTTTTCCCCATTTTCTTTCCCTCTCCTTTGTCAAATTGTATAGTTTTTTGCTCCGCGTTTGTCTATATATCCAAATTCATCTTCTTAACTTGCTTATATTCCGTGCAGTTTGTATAATATTGTCTGGAAGGGGGTGAAGTCGTGCTTTTAGTGATACTTGCGGGGTTATTGCCGTTCATTGTGCTCGAATCTATCCCGTGGATAATCGCAGCGGTCGTTAAGAAACCAACGTCTGGTTCATGGTATAAAAAGCTTTGCATTGTTTTTGCCGTGTATTCCGCGTTTTCTATATTCACGTCAGGCTTTAACTCTAATCAAGAAATCGATACCGTATGTTTGATTTTAGCCTCTATTGTATGGGGAATAGCCATGTATTGGCTATTAAAAACGATTGGGTTTTCTATCTTGAAAAAAAGAGGAAAGCTTGAGCAATCAGAGATGAAAAAATGAAACTTCCCTGTCAAAGCGCCGCCGCCTCCGCAACGGCGGCGGCTTACAGCAGACACACCAACCATCACGCGCACCTGCTGCGGCTTCACCGTAACAAAACCGCATTAGGCAGGTCAACGCCGGAACAAGGCAGACCGCCCCGCCGCGCCAAACCGAAACGGGGCAGGCCGCGCCCAGTTGAGGGAGGAATAAATACAAATGGAAGAATCTTTACAGGAGCTTTGCAGAGAAGCCAAATACCGAGAAAAGATGACGGCGCAGGATATTTCCGACTATTCCGACGTTCCGCTGTCCAGCGTCAACAATTTTTTTGCAGCCGCTTCCAAAATGCCGTCTATTTACACCGCTGGCCCCATCTGCCGCGTCCTCGGTGTGTCGATAGACGCTTTTTTTCATATTCAGCCAACGCCCGATTCGTCCCTTGAAGTACAGCTTTCCCACGAACAGGAGATGAACCAGCTCCGCGTCAGAGCCATACGCCACAAGAATTATCTGATCTTTGCCCTGATGATCCTGCTTGCACTTGCCCTGGCATACGGCATTACCATTGATATGCTGAATCCCAGCATTGGTTTGTTTTAGAAATAAAACATTATCATTAGAATTTTAGGGAAAGCCATCGCGTTTACAAGCGCGGTGAGATAAGAGAGGGGGGTGCCGTATGCTGAGACTGGCGTTATATTTCGCGGCACTGGCGGTGCTGTATCAGGTGATCCGCGCCGCTGCCTGTGTCATAAGGGGCGAAGCGGCGATCACGGAGCGGTTGCTGGAGACGTGGGTATTGGCGCTGTGCGTCGTGGTCGGCGTGTTTTTTACGTGGGACACGTACCAATATCTGGCGTACCACATACCGGACGGCAGCTATGACATCAAAGTGGAGGCCCACAGCAGCTGCTGGAAGTATGACAGGTCTCTGCCGGCGGTGCTGTTGGTAAACACGGACGAGGACAGCGTGCCATACAGGGATACAGAGCGCCAGAGGACGGAGCGGCGATACACCCTGTCCGGTGTCTATTACGGGAACAGCCGGACAGCCGACAATTGGCGGACGCTGGACGTGGAAATACGGGCGCACGGCAGTGTGAAAGTTGAAATAGATGACAGGCTCTGCACGCTCACGCTGGGAGATGTTTCCGCGGGTGCGCTTGGAGTGACGCCATCAGATAATTGGCGCAGCTTGAGCGTGATGACGAAGCTGCTGGACATAGCGATACCCCTTGCGTGTGTGCTCGGGCTTGTGCAGGGCATCTGGATAGATAAGACCGGAAAGGAGAGGGTCAAGGAATGGGCAGAAAGGCATTGACGGCACTGCTGGCGCTACTGACAGACTGACAAAAAAAGAAAGCGCCCACCGCGGCAACGGCGAACGCTTTTTAGAAACACCCCACGAGCAGCCACCACAGAAGCAGGCAGGAGAGCGCTATACTGCGCACATGTTTCTACGCGCAGTATAGCACATCCTCCTGCCGCCTGCAAGCAGAATTTAACAGGAGGAATGACTATTATGGCAAAGAAAAAGTATTATCAGAGACCCGACGGGATATTCGAGACGACAAGGACGGTGAACGGGAAGCGGGTCCGGTTTCGCGGGAAGACCTGCGCGGAGGTGGACCGGAAGATCCTGGCCTACAACGAGGAGAAGAAGCGGGGACGGAAGTTGCCGGTCATCATCGACGAATGGCAGGAGCAGCACGACAGGGAAGTGCGGGAATCCACGCGCAGGGTGTACGGAATCGCCGTGAAGCGCATCCGTGAGGCGTTTCCGGACTATGCGTCCGCATATGCGCCCATGGACCTGAAGCGGTATATCACGGCGTTTGAGCGGCAGGGTCACGCGGCGTCCACGGTCAACGTGGAGCTGGCGGTGCTCAAGCAGGTTTTCGCCCACGCGGTACTGTGCGGCGACATCGCCGTGTCACCGGCCACGGAGGTCAAGGCCAGCAAGGGGCTACCGAAAACGGAGCGCAAAGCCCTGACGGAAGCGCAGGAGGCCCTTGTCGAGGCGTACCGTGGGGAGGACTATCTGCTGGGGCTGATGCTGCTGTACACCGGGTGCCGCCGCGGCGAGCTGCTGGCGCTGACGTGGCAGGACGTCGACCGCGAGGCGGGCGTGATCCACGTGACAAAAAAGGTCAACTATGCCACGGGAAAGCCGGTGCTGGAGCACCAGCTGAAAAGCAAGAACGGCAAGAGGGACATCCCGATACTGTCCCCGCTGGCGGCGGGGCTGCCTGTAAAGCCCCGCATCGGGCTGATCTTCGGCGGCGCGGATGGGGGGCATATGATCCCCAGCCAGTGGGCCAGGCGGTGGACGGCGTATGCGGCGCGGGTGGGCATCTCCGGCGTGACGCCCCACCAGTTCCGGCACAGCTTCGCCACGCTGATGTACGAGGCCGGTATTGACAGCAAGCAGGGCGCGGCCTATCTTGGCGACACGGAAAAGGTGACGCAGGGCGTCTATGAGGAGCTGCGCGCGGCGAGGGCTGCGGCAGGCGCCGCGAGGCTCAACGACTATCTGGAGCAGCGGCGGGCGCAGAACGGATGACGCGGTTACTGTGTCCTTACTGTGTACTCCTACTGTGTACTTACTGTGTACTTTTATCAGCCCAGTATGGGCTGGATGGTGCAGGGTCACGCAGGGCGCTATCTGCTGCGGCGCAACGGTTTGCGTGTATTTTCAATGGGTTGCGGGAACTGGGTAAGTCTTAACGGCATTTTAGAAAAAAACCGTGTATTTGCAGGCGGTTAGATGGTGCGCTGTGTACTAACTGTGTACTTTGGTTTTTGGAAAAATAGAAAAGCACCGGAAGCCCGGTGCTTTTCTATTTCGCGGAGAAACCGTCAAGCGGTCAGCGCTCCCATGCGCGGCGGTCTGTGTCCTGGATGGTCTCTATGCCGGGCCGCTCCTTTTGGAGCGCAGCAAACCGGGCGAATGCCTTGCGGCGGTCTGCGCCGGTGTAGGTCTCGGAAAGCGGCGTTTCCGTGGTGCCGTCCTCGTAGGTGCGGACGATCTGCACGGAGTAGATCACCGGCTTACCCCTGTAACCGGGATCGCGCCGCAGCTCCAGGCGGTCACGATAGGCAGCCGTGGCAAGCTGGGCGTAACGCTCGGCCAGGGCCTGCCGGTACTCGGTCAGCTGGTCGATCAGCTGCCGGCACTCGGCGATGGTGCGGGCTGCGCTCTTGTCGTAGCTGGCGATACGGTCGGCGGTTAGGACGTCGGGGCGGATCAGGTAATCGCGTATCTGCACGCTGGCCTCCCGGCTGGGGCTGCCATATCGCTGGAACAGGTCAAGATAGCTCATGCCTGCACCGCCTTTCCGGCGACCTCCGCGACCTCGTGCAGCGCGTCGGCGTAGCACTCGCGGTAAAGGTCAACGCCGTATTTGTCGCGGATGGCCTCGAGCTTTGACACGTCGAAAAGCTCCGTAAACGGTTCGTATCTGTGCGGGGCGGCGAGGTGGGCGGCGATGATCTCATTTCTGCAAGCCCAATATCCGGCGGTTTTCATGTTCGATTCTCCTTTCAGTGGGTGGCGTGGAGGCTCTGCCAGAGATCCCCCACAACGGAAACGGTCAGGCCCATTTCGGCGGTGGCGCGGCGGGCGGCGTCCTCGGTGCGGTAGGCTTTGCCGTTGGTTGGGTTCGTGCCGTATTCGGTGACGGCTTTCACGGTGTAGCGGGTGCGGGGTCCGTAGCCGATTTTCTCGATTGCGTAGATCATGGGGGATCCTCCTTTGCCGTCGTTACCTCCGCGGCGGGCGTGGTGTGGTCAGCGTCTGGTATCGAGCCCGCGCAGGTTCGGGCAGAGACCCAGCCCACCGTCAACGATGGGGACGCGGCGGAAAGCGTCGCGGTGCGGGCATTTCTCACGACTGCAGCGCGTGCAGCAACAAGCGACGTACTCGGCATAGCTCATCTTCCAGTTGGTGCGGGCCTTGAACTCTTCGGCTGTAAACATGGTTGGAATCTCCTTTCAGGTGGTCGGCGCGTCCCCGTCAAGCGGGGAGCGCGTCGGGATTGGTGGAGCGGCTGAAACTGGTGGATCCGTACTTGCTGCGGATCTGGTCCATGCTCTTGGACTTGCCGCGATGATAAACGCCATCTTCGGCAAAATGCCAGCTCCACAGCTTCTTGGTGCTGCTCCAGCGGCACCCGGCGGCCTTCAAAGCCTCCTTGTGTTCCCTGGTGTTGCCGCTGATCCAGAGCCAGCGGCCGCAAAGCTCGATCTCCAGACCGTCCAGCCGAAGCAGCGCGTTGATGATGGCGATAAAGTCGCCGGCGTTCTCGGTGGTGGCGTGGGTCTTGCCGGTGGTGTCATCGGCGGCTGCGGCGTTGTGGCGGCTCTTGAGCGCCTCGAAGCACCGCGTATAAGCGGCGTTGATCTCCTGCATGGCGGCGGTGCTGCCGCCCACGTCGGGGTGGTGCTGCATGGCGGCTGACTTATAAGCCTTCTTCAGCTCGTCCAGGGTCTTGCAGTTGGTAAAAATCGTTTCGTACATGGTGCGTTCCTCCTGTGTTGTCGTGGTGGTTGTCTGTCGTTGTGCCCAAAGTATAAGGCGGACGTATAGCATTTGTCAATCCCCCTCACGCCAATTTCGGCGACTCTCTGTGTTTCCGCCAAATATACGGCTGACTTTTTGTGCAAAATGTACGGGTGACTTATACGCGCATACGCGGTATAATAGGGGCGTGAAAGGAGGCGGAATCCCTTGCAAAAGAAAGATTACAAGACCACGGAGGCACAGCGGCGCGCCACCGCAAAATGGGACCGGGACAACACGGAAAAAATCACGCTTAAACTGTACCGGGCAAGAGACCCCAGCAAAGCCCAAATCGCCGCCGCCGCGGAGGCCGCAGGCCAGAGCGTCAACGCCTGGATCGTGGACGCCATCAAACAAGCCCTATAACGGCACCGGAGCCCCTGCCAGATCGGCGGGGGCTTTTGCTATGCCCGGACGACGGCGCGCGCAGCGACACGGACAGCCGCCCCCCCTTTATGCCCCCCTCCCTCTTTCGCTC
>ERZ1034807.33-NODE-33-length-35650-cov-29.431409_pt1 | contig 35650 bp, 75 predicted proteins | sample MGYA00520648_ERZ1034807 | MGnify/ENA primary metagenome ERZ1034807 (study PRJEB33766, sample SAMN09781684) | gut metagenome | biome: gut microbiome | host: Homo sapiens | place: Madagascar | study: EMG produced TPA metagenomics assembly of the PRJNA485056 data set...
GTCCTCCTGCGCCAAAAAACTCGTTTTTTTCGACCGGGGGGTATCCCACATGCGAATAATTTTCACGCACGCTCAATCCCACCGCTCCTCCGTCAACGGTTCCTCTTTCTCCTCGCCGCCGTACTGTCTGAACGCCTCAGGATGTAACTCCTCATGACAACGTTTGCACACACTAATCAACTGCCGCTCCCCGTCGTCACCATACAACGACAGCGCCAAGTCCGGCCTATCCTTAACGTGCGCCACATGATGCACCACCACCGCCTTAGCATAACGCCCGCGCGCCTTGCATAGCTGGCATTCATAATGATCCAGCCGCAGCACCTCATCCCGCAGCCGCTCCCACGCCGACCAGTGATAAAATAAATCCCCCTTATCCGCCGCCAGCATTGCCTGCAGCCTCGCCAGCTCTTTCTCCGTCACACCATCACCGCCCCCATAAACCGCCGCATACAAAGCAAAAGAGCACAAGCCCCAAAGCCTGTGCCCCTCGCCAAAAGGAGATATTATGTCAAAACAAACCTGATTACTAATTATCACGCTACCATAATAACACATAAACTACTTGCATTTACTGTCATCTTTCTATCTCACCATATGCCACCAATGCCCCGCCATGCAAACGATACACATGATCAATGCTATAGTGCATCACCTTAGCCACACTCCCCCAGTCCAACCCCGCCACATACCGATACACCAGCACATCGCGATAGCGCTCATCTTTCAAACACCCGATCTTCGCCGTTATCATATCGCGCACCCGCAAATATCGATCCAGCTCCGCCGCCAAATCATCCTGCAAATCCGCCACCCTCGCCACCAATGACCCCATCCGATCCCCTCCGCCGCTCTTCGGCATACCGTCCGAGCGCGAAGTACACTTATACAGCACATCCTCAAGCTCCGCCTTTTCCGCCGCAATCCTGTCAATTACCGCCTTGTGCTGCCGTAACAAACTCAATTCTTCCTTGCTCGTCATCTCCTACATCTCCTCATCATCGCTTTTCTTCTCCACGATCTTACCGATCATCTCAATAAGCATTCGCGCCGTCTTGTTCGCCCCGTCACACGTCGCATTAAACAGCTTCCCCAGCTCCGCGTCCGTTTTCGGCGCCATTTTCAACTGCTTACTCAACTGCGTTGCCAAATTCACCTGCGCCAAATAGCGATTAAACGTCGTCTTGAAGAAAAAATCATCCTCAACCCCGGCATTTTTCGCCAGCTTTAAAATCTTCTTCACTTGCTTTTCCATATCATCAGCCATCAAATCACCGCCTTAAAAATCACTCCACCAAAACCGCCTTTTTCCCTGTGAAATCCTCCCAGCGTTTAATAATCACATCACAGTACCTTGGATCTAACTCCATCACGCACGCCTTGCGCCCATTTTGCTCGCACGCCATAACAGTCGTTCCCGATCCGCCGAACAAATCCAAAATCACATCCCCCGTTTTTGAAGAATTTCTGATCTGATAATCAAATAACCCGATCGGCTTCATCGTCGGATGTAACTCCGATTTTTGCGGTTTCGGCATCTGGATAACCGTCGTCTGCTTGCGATCGCCATACCACGCATGCCCCGCGCCGTCCGACCAGCCGTACAGGCAAGGCTCATGGCGGCTTTGGTAATCCTGCCGCCCCAGTGTCATCGTGCCTTTGTCCCAAATAAGTATCTCGCGTACTTGCCAACCAACTTCACGACACGCACGATGAAAATTATGTGCCTGCTTATCTGCATGCCATATATAAAATGCCGCGCCGCCTTTCATGTTTTCCTTAGCCGCCGCAAAAGCATCAACCAAAAACCAGAAAAATTTATCATCATCCATTTTATCATTGATGATCTTTAGCTTTTTCTTGGTGCCGCCCTCATAATCGACATTATACGGCGGATCCGTAATCAGCATGTCCGCTTGCACACCGCCCAGCAGCTTTTTGACACTCTCGGCCGACGTACTGTCGCCGCACATCAGACGATGCCCCCCCAAATCCCAAATATTGCCTAACTGTGAAATCGGCTCTTCCGGCGGTTCTAAATCCGCCTCGTCCTCCACCGCCGCCGTATCATCGGCCAGCAATTCTTCAATCTCTATCTCACTAAATCCTGTAAAATCCAAATCAAAATCCATTTCATCCAGCGCGATTAGCTCCTGCCGTAAAATATCCTCATCCCAGCCGGCGTCCAAAGCTAATTTATTATCCGCCAAAATATAGGCGCGCTTCTGCGCCTCCGTCAAATCTTCCACAAAAAGACACGGCAGCTCCGTATATCCCAACTCCTTAGCCGCCAAAATCCGCCCATGACCGGCAATCACATTCAGATCGCCGTCGATAATCACCGGATTAATAAAACCAAACTCTTTTATACTTTTTGCAATCTTCGCCACCTGCGCCTTGCTATGCGTCCGCGCATTATTCGCATACGGCTTTAAATCCTCAATCCGCACATTCTCATACTTCCGCACTCATCTCCGCCCCCTCTTTCGCTTTTCTGCTTACTTCTCCGAAATGCTTAAACACCATAACCGCCGCTTTGGCATTTTCGTTGTTTTCTTGTAAAACATGCATTAGCTGCTCATAGCAAATTTTTAACCTTAAATTTATTTTTTGGTTTATCATCATTCCGCCCCTCCAAAAAATCAACCATTTTATCCATACACTCCGGGCAAAGATCCAGTGGGCGCGTTCCCACGGATGAGCCATTTGGTTTGGAAACCGTTAATGAAATACTATTGGCATCTGTTTCTATGTCCTTAATTTTGTATCTTCTCGTCGAATAATACCCATAAATCTTCCCGCAGCGGTCACACTTCATTACACTGCTCATTACAATCCCTCCTCGGTTTGATCAATCCCTCTTCAATACGCTTTTTTTGCGTGTTGTTATATGCCATCTGGATAGTCTCTTCATCTATCCCCATCTGTTTTAATTCGCCAATCAGCCGCGCATCCTCCGCGCAAAATTCATTCAGCTCGATCGTTATCATCTACTCCACCTCTGCCATCAAAATTATACTCCAATTTTCAAAACCACGTTTATCTCTACTTGGATAAACACCTACTACTTTATATCCCCACTTCCCATAAGAATCAAGTTTTTCCTCGACATCTTCCGTAAAGGCAAAATGGTTTACATTTATAATCGCGTACTCGTACTTCATCTACTCCACCTCCGTCAGCCAATATTCTGCTCTGCATATATAGCAATGATCACTTATGCAATACGTACTTGCAAAATTTTTGTCCACTGCACATGGCTCAATAACCAAAACGCCATCAAAATCTAATCGTGCATTCGGAAACATCATCAAAAACTTGCTTTGCCGTGCCATCTTCACCTGCTCGGCGTTTTGCTCTTGCATAATCACTCCGCCTCCGTCAGCCAAAAAATTTTTCTGCAAACAGCACAGTTTCCTGAGCACCTCTCCAACTCTTCGTCTATAATCTCGCATGGCATTATATCGATCACGTTATTCGTCATTAATGCGGTGGGAAATATCTTTAAAAATTCGCTTTGCCGCGTCTTCGGCAAAGAATGCGACGGATATTCATTACTCCATTTTTGCAAGACCGTTATTGCTTTTTCCACGCCGTCCGGAAGCCAATTCATATAACCGCAACAGCCATAATGTGGCTTATAAAAAACGCAATCTTCCACCTCGCCATATTCATTAACTGTGTTACACATTCTATCCAACTCTTCAAAAAACACCTCTGTTTTACTGCAATCTGCCATTTTCATTCCTCCTTTTTACTAAAATACTCCCATACTTCTGACCGATACAGCTGTATTAAATGTTGGAGATATTTCAATCCCTTGAGCATTTCCGACATTTGCAAACCAAATAAACATAAAGTAATTACCAGTAATAATAAGGTTGGTATCAAAAAATTATCCATCACTATCTCTCCTTCCCGCCCTTGCAATAGAAATCTTCCGGCGTTTCCAGCTCGCCGTTCAGATACAAAATCAAACCGTTACATCTGCCTTTGCGGCTGCTGCTGCTATATCGGTGCCAATATCGGCATCTCACACACCGTATCACCGACACCACTTCCTCTATGACTTCCTCATTGGCAACCAATATGCTCATTTTTTCCCTCCTACACCACTTGATGTGTCTCCACTTGCTCACCCTCTAAATCCATCTTCGCACCGCAATTAGAGCAATAACTATCTTGACTGTTGCCATAACTACGGCAGCTACTACAAATGCCGGTGCCATCTAAATCGCAATATATCCAGCTTGCGTGTTTTATAGGCTCCGCATCTATACGCGCGCAATTCATGATAATATGTTTAAAAGCTAAGAGTGAATTTAAGCGAACATTATAAGGGCTATCCATTGCAATATCGCCTTTCGTATACTTAATTTTTCTGTCGATTATGCGCAACAATTCTTCCCTATCAATTAAGTCCATTATTCTTCCTCCATTCGCGGTGGTTCTGGTAATGGCATCCATGCGACAACTTCTATACCCTCAATTAAATTATCGTAAATCCAATGTCCATAACCTATCCAAGCAATATCATATCCAATAGCTTCACGCCAAACTAAAACTTTTTGAAAGCTATCGGGCAACTTATCTTCAACACTAATCCAACCACTGTAATCCACCATTTCTCTCTCATCTCCTATAAACAAAATGTAATGCGTCCATACTATTAATCCTAAAAAAACTATCGGCAGTAAATACTGCGTCCACCCCACTATCTCTCCTCCCCGTCCCTGCAATAGAAATCCTCCGGTGGTTCCGGCAAAGGCATCCAATGCGTGACAATATCCGTTATATCGTACTCATTATCATTTTCATGCCAAGTCCATTCGCCAAAAGCATATTCCGCTACAATAACTACATTCTCATACCAAACACCCTCGCTGGCTGGCGAATTTTCATCTTGTGCATATACAATATACTCCCCAATATTATCTGGCAATCTATCTTCAATTTTAATCCACCCATCCATCTGCGTTCCTCCAATCTATCTTTTGCCCACACATAGGACAACATTTCATCCATCTGTCATCATCAGGATCAAATTCATAATTGCATTGCGGACAGTATGCCATATAAGGAACCCACCGCCCTAAACCGGTCCGTCTCAAACCTCCATATCTTGGTTCTACTGCATTCTCCTTTTCCATAGCCGCTTGCAGCTTTTTATAATCTTCCTCGGTAGCAACATCAATCGTGGCATATGGCTTGTACTCGCACCATGCCTCCTTTTCCTCATCATAGTAAATATCCATCCTTTACCCCCCTACTTAAATAATTCGATAATTAACACTATAATAAATAGTAAAACGCTAACAGCGCCTATGATTAAATCCCCCGCCGCCACCGCAATAGCAATAGATTTAATTGTCATTTAACCCTCACTTTCTGCGCAGTATTTTCCACGCTTCCCCTACCCTGCTGAAATTCTTTTTTACATCACTGCAATAATCATGAACCACTACCGCTACATCTTTATCGCTCTCGCAAATTTCCATGATCAGTTGAATTGCTATCCACATAAATACAAAAATCATCAAACCGACAATTATTGCTGAAAGATAATAAAATATTTTTCCCAATATCCCGAGCATCATATCTCCTCCTTTTTCATTTTATTTAACATACATTCTAAATCATCTGCAACACACCCAACGGTTCGTATCAATACTTGTACCTGCTTAGCGCCTTTGCTAACTCCTCGTATGCTTCAACTATCTCCTTTTCATATATTTCTGTCAGTTTAACTTGACTCTTATAGCTTTTCCATGAAAAATATATATTTGCACATGCAACTATAATAAATACAGCCCAAAGGCTTAAACAAGCAATTATTTTCATAGACAATTATATCTCCCCCTTATCTCTCGCCCTCTCTAACCGCCGCTCAATCTCCTTTTGATAGCACTCCGGACACACCGCATAGCCAAAGCCCCACACATCATGGATTTCCATCGACGTGTAGCACTCGCCGAAACGCTCCTCCTTGCCGCAGCTTGCACAATTTATCTTTTGGTTCAGGTCATCCTCATATAATTTGCACTCCCAATCCGCAGGCACATCGTATGGCTTATACTCGCCCTTTGCGTCATTCCACTTCAGCATCTTTATCATCGTCCACCAGCTCCTCGATTGAAAAATTACACTCATCTTTCAGCACTTCCGTCATATCGTCAATGCTTAATCGTCCCTCATCGGTGCACTTCGCCAAATATGATCCCTCTTTCACGATTTTTTTTAGCCTTTTCTCGCCAAAGCCGAAACTGTTATGCAAAATATAACACATCAGCGTTAAGGTTTTGCCCGTGCCGGCATAAACTCCGTCGCTAAAGGCTCGCTTAAGCTCCGCGTTCACCATGGCGTTGATCTTCATCGCCTCTAAGTTCGCCTTTTTACTCTTCGCTGTGCTCATTGCTTAATCCCCCAACAAATAATTTCCCCATTGCTCCGCCATAGCTTTAGCTATCCCCGGAAACGTCTTAGATCGCGCTCTTGCTCTTTCTTCCGCCGGCAAATTTATTGTGTTCATGTGCCAAGCAGGATCCGTGCGCCCGTTCCTATACCGGCAAACTATCGGTTCGACCGTCTTTGTCGCTTCCAGCTTAGGTAAACCTTTCAGCCATAGGCAGGTAGCCTTTCTTTCCGCATCGCCAAACCAAAACGGCTGGACGATCTGGTCTGGTTTACGATAAAATGTCGACATATAGCCTATCGGATTTTCTATCGCTATATGCGGGCAATCCGCCTGTGCAAAACGCATAAAAAACTCCGCCGCCTTGTCTCTTTTTTTGTATCTTTCCCGCGCCTTATCGCCGTATTTTTCAATGTTAAACCAGCGGTTTCCCGTGCATGTCAGATAGGTGCACGGCGGATGCGCAATAATTAAATCCCAGCCGTGGATAACGTGCCGGCCGCCTGTCATCGTTTCGAAATCATACGCCCGCATGAGCTTTAAAGCGTCACCTTGAACATGCCACTCGGGATGACCGCCGCTGCATTCGAGAATATCGCACGAAAAAGCATTAAATCCCTTTTCCCGAAATGCCATGCATACCCGTTGGCTTTCCTCACACGCTATCAGGACGTTTATCAAACCCCTCACCCCATTTCAAGCACATCGCCATTACCTGCACACACTCGCAGGCGCATTTAAAGGCATTCTCGTATATTTCGTCCAGCTTAGCTTGATCTGTTTTCTTATCATGCTTGACATCGACCCACAGCGCATACATCATACTTTGAAACGCGCCTCGATTGACCTCTTGGCACATCTCCTCGACCTCTTCTTTCAGCACCGCCCACGCCTCGTGCGGCGAGTGAAACTTCCCATGCTGCGCTATAGCCGCGTCCCTCTCATTCTTGGCGGCATGTTTAATACGCTCCTTACAAACCTCGCAAATCATCTTTTTATGCCTCCTACTTTTTACTCAGCATTAATTTATAAAATCCCTCAGCCGCCGCAGGCTGCTCATGTTTAGCCATACGATACCCTCTCAGCTTAGCTTTTATCTCTGCCGTCTCCTCTAAAAATTGCGGGCATTTTTTAACTACATATACTGTCGTATAGGCATCGGGATTAGCCTTTCTTCGCTCCGCGCCCGGCCAAATTTGCTTTTCCTCGTACTCGCACCCCTCGGGCAACGTCTTTTCCTTGCCAAACCAGCTGCATTGCACCTCAGCCAGTCCGCAAGCGCGGGCGCAATCCCAGCAGATACTCGGCTTTGATTCACCTCGCGACATTTTTATCCCTCCTCGATTTCTATCTCCACCCGCGGGTTTTCTTTATCCAGCAGCACCCGTGAGCCGTCATGACCTTTCACAATCTTGCTGTTATCATCCGCGATCACGCCGAATTTGACCAAGATATCGCACGTCGCACCCAACAAATTGCACAAATCCACCTTGCGGCGGCTCGGCATATAATACACGCATTTTAAATTTATCGGCACATCAATGTGCTGCTTTTTATCGCCTGTTATCTGCCTGCCGCAGTCTTTCTCATATGCCTTATACGCCTTACTCGGCGCGATAAACGGCTTGTTTGTCTTTTGATTAATCCAAATCTGCCCGCTGTTCTTCTTCGTCACCGGCGCACCGTACAGCGTTAATTTCAGCATCAGAACGGCACCTCGCTCTCGTCAAACTGCATATCATAGCCGAAATCCTCTAAATCGTCAGCCTTTTTTGTGCCGCCATTCCCGCCGCTGCCGCCGATAAACTCTACTCTATCCGCCACGACCTCCGTCACCCAGCGTTTCTTTCCGTCGTCACCGTCATAGGTACGGATTTGCAATCTGCCCTCGATCGCCGCCTGTCTGCCCTTTTCCAGATACTTAGCCGCATTTTCGCCCGATTTATTCCACACCACGATATTGATAAAATCCGCGTCCTGCTCTCCGTCCTTGGCATACGGACGATTCACCGCCAAAGTAAACGTACACACCGCCGCCCCATTTGGCGTATAGCGCAAATCGGGATCCTTGGTCAATCGCCCGATTAAAATAATTTTATTCACAGCCACCCCTCCTTGGAGTATTTTTTTCTCTGCCGCTCCTCGATCAGCGCACAATCCTGCGCATACTGCTTGCGATTAGCCGCATTCGCCCGCTTATAAAAACTGCATTCCTTGCGGGCGCAGACCAGCTCATTTAGTCCCTTGCATGACTTTGTCTCTTTGTCGTATAAAAGGCAGCTGCTCATCACATACCCGCGAGACTTTTTCTTACTTCCCGCCGGTACTCCCGCCACCGCGCACGCTCTGCTCCACGACTTAAAGTAAATCCGCGCGGCGGCATAAAGCGCACCGTCATCAGTACATTTAGCGCAGCCGTTCTTCGCTGCCAATGCCCTAATCGCCGCGATTACCGTAGCTTCATCCCATCGTTTTTTGCCCATTTCACTCCAACTTCCTCGTCCACTCATACTCCTGTGCCTCCGCGGCGGTCCTTATCCCGCGGCGGGTAAAGTTATCCCAGATGCCGTCGATATAGCGCCAGTCTAAACGATTTGCCGCATATGCCGCATTTAGCGCATAGCGCAGCAATTCCGCCTTTTCCTCGCTCCACCTCGATATCGTGACGCCGTTATACTCATCCTCGCCTAAAACACGGCATTTCGCAAAAATCAGCTCCCGATCTTTCTCCGTTGGCGCCCGCCCGAAATACTGCGGGATCACCTCCGCCGCAAAATCTTTACAGCTCGCCAGCGACGCCTTATCTGTTACATAGCCCCAAGTCCTCCGCTTGACAGGCTTAGCCTCGCGCACCTCTTCTTCATCATCTTCTTTTACACTCACACACTCACTCACACACTCACTATTGGTTTTTAAATCATACTCAGTATCATAATCATACTCATTATCATATAGGGTTTTAGAAAAAACCGTTTGGTTTTCTGAAAAACCGTTCGGTTTTTTCGGTTTTTCTTCATCAGCTAAATTATTAGGAACACTAGTTCGCTTTTTATCATCGTTGCGCGGTCTCCCGCCGCGTCTGCCGTTTGCGCGGTTTTTCTCGCATTTTTCCTCGTATTTCTCCGCGGTGTAGTCCATCGCATCTTGGATCACGCTGAAAAGCATTTCTGCCCGCGGGGATTCGAAATCCGTCACGATCCCCTCATCCGCATAAGCAAAGATGGCAGTCAAGACTTCCCCGCGTTCCTCCATATTTAGTTTTTCGATTTGCTTTCTGTATTTCGTGAACAGCAAAAAACTGCCTTTCTCTGCCATCTTCCTGCCTCCGCTAAACTGTAACGTCTTCGACGATAACTGCAAATTGTTTTTGTACAAATGCTTTGGCATAATCCAGTGCTTCGTTTATATCATCCACTATAAAATTTATGCCCTCAACGCTATCTCCGTTTAGATACTCATATGCGTTTTTAGTAATTATCAGTGTATACATCTTGACACCTCTCCTTTTTTCGGGTATACTAAAAATAGTGTTTTTTTTATCTGCGCCCTTGTCGGAATGCCCGTTCCGCAGGGCGCTTTTTATATCTGCTCGACCTATCCTCTGCCTCGTTCAGCCGATCGCACATCAGCTGTGCCAGCTTTAGTGTCGGCCACGTCCCCAGCGCAAACTCCTTTTGGCCATTGCGCCAGCGGACTATACGCCACATCCCGCTTTCTTCATCAGGCCACGTCTGCCACATCTACTTCACCTCTTTCGCAATTCGGATATTTCCATGCGGATTTGCAGCAAACACAGCCACTGCAATATACCGCCTACCAATAACGCCATCACCGCGATTTTTAAAACTATTTCGCTTCACCTCTTACATTATCTTTTCCAATTCATCAACAACCTTTTTCAATTCATCGTATCGCGCACCGCACATATCTGCTTGAGTGTACTCTTCCGCCTCTCTCGTTTCTTGTTCCTCGTTTTTTAAATCTTGCATACGCACTCCCAAATACAATAAAAATTTAGCAATATCCATTGTCATCTCATCCTTTCTTATTTTTCAATTCTGCACCTTTTCTCTTTTTCGCAGTACATACCGGGCACACATACGGACCGATCTTGCTGTGTTTATCGCTCACCGCCCATACGGTGCCGCATTTAATGCACGTCAGCTTCATTTTGTGCCTCTGCTTGCTCTACGCAAAACTCTCGTGGATCGTGCTCGTACAGGTCACGAATAAAGTCGTTTAAGCTTTCGTCAAGCACTTTTTTAGCAAAAATATCCATAATAGCTATCACTTCTCGAAAAAGCTTCTCTCCTGAACCGTAAAACTCTGCATCAATTCGACTGTCTTTAATTTCGCATTTAATCATCTTGTCTCACCTCATCGCCTGCGTTATTTTCACTACCTGCAGCTTTTTTCGCCATAACTCGTTTATTTGTCTCGTTCAATATATCTACAAACTTTTCCAGTGATACATGCAAAAAATGCTCCGCATACTCCCCCATAGTCTCTAATAATTCTTTAAAAATCTCTTCGCCCGTTCCTCCAAAAACGATCTCTACTCTATCGCCTTTGATTTCACTCTTAATCATCACTCTGCCTCCTCTTTGTTTAACTGTGCTGCGCGTGCCTCAGCCTCGGCTTGGGTTTCATAGTACATAAAATCCGGCTCGACATTACCGCCCTCCACCACTTTGTACGCGTCGCGCAGGCGATATGCATTGTACGGATTTTCAGGAAAATTCGGGTTATATCTCACCCTCCACTCGCTTTTCATCACTCCGCCCCCTTGTAAAAAATATGTCCGCCGATATGGCAAACCTCTTCGAAATCATCCGCCCAGCTCGGCGTTACATAGTCAGCGTGAAAATACTCCGCACCATCCAGGTTTAGCAGCTCGTAATCGAACACCGCCGCCACTGCCTCTTTCGTGTCTTGGCTAATCTCGCCGCCATATGGATACGCAAACTGCTTGTCCGCCCAGATAACTTGCTCCACCGATTGCCCGCGGTTCGTGCAGCGGTTATAGATAACCTCCGCAACCGCCGCCTGCCCTTCGAAACTTTCGCCTCGAGCCTCGGCGGCTACCACGCGCTCGATCATCTCCCGCTCCGCCGCGGTCAATATCATTTTGCCGACCTCGGCATCATGATCCGCCGCAAACATTTTGTTGTTATCAACATCATGTTGATAAATTTCCGCAGGCTTATCGCTCGCCAAAGCGATACCCGCCATTAAACCGCCTGCCGCTGTCACCGCCGCCAAGCCGGCAACAGCTATCAATCTTTTTTTGTTAATTCTCGTCTTGGTCATTTTTCCTGCTCCCCATCATTTTTTCTTTCCATGCCTCGTATCGGTCACGCGGAATGCGCACCAGCTCGCGTTCCCCTTTGCCCGTAAGCGCCGGGATACGTATCGCCGGAAAGTCCGGCTGTTTTGTCAGCCTATATGCATATGATCGGCTGACGTTTAAATCAGCCATCAAATCTTCCACACGCATATGCTGCATAAAAACACCTCCTTATTCCTTTTTGTTCGCCTCGACCAGCGTCGCGATCTCGCTGTGCGAAGTGAGGTTTTCGAGGCGATTATTTACAATTCGCCAAGCCCATCTTGCCTCGTATGCGGTCGCGCCTTTATCGCGCAAGAAATTAAACATCTCATCAGCCAGCTTAGTAACCGGATATTCGTTGTTTACCGTGCTCGCTTTTTCTTTACTGCGGGCAACGGCAGCATTTTTCGTTCGTTTGATAATCATTCTGTTTTGCACCTCCTTAACCTAAACAGGCATACTTAGTCAAATCGTTTATGCTGTTTACCAAATTAGGCAAACTTGCAATTTCCGCTTGTGTAGCTTTACCCTCAATAGCGCGATCGCAAATTACTTTCGCAACTACCAAAAGATTGTCCATTAAATCCACCATTTTTTCTTTTTGTGTCATTACTTTGCCTCCTTGTTTATCGTGAAAAAAATAAACTTTCAATGCTGACTCCAAAATATTCGGCCAATTTTACCTTAATTTCATCGCGCGGTACTCGACGATCGCTTTCGTACATGCCAATAGCTGAATCTGCTACCCCTACCGCCTGCGCAACCTCTGATTGCGTTCTTTCGCCGCGCAATTTAATCAATTTTTGCCCGATGCTTTCTCCGCACATCATAGCCCCCCCTTTGCTTTTTCTGCACGTTTCGTGCATTTATTTGTATTATATCACATTTCGTGCAGTTGTCAAGCACAAAATGTGAAGTTTATTAAATTTTTCACCGAAAATCTAATTGACTTTCTTCACGTTCTGTGATAATATACAAAAAAGGGGTGATATATTTGTCTATTTTTGGTGAGCGATTAAAGGAATTGCGTAAAGAAAGTGAGCTAACCCAAAAAGAGTTAGCAGATAAACTTAGCATTTCTTCCAGTGCGGTCGCTATGTATGAACGCGGAAATCGCGAGCCATCATTTGAAATCATGGAAGAAATAGCTGATTTGTTTAATGTAGACATGAATTTTCTTTTAGGCAAATCCCAAGAAAGAAATGCAACACAAATCAATATTAAAATTTCCGCAGGAGGTGAAAATGAGCAAAAAGAAAGCCTCGCTGATGTTGAGCATCAGGAGGCAGTGGAGAAAGCGGCGGAGCTTTTCAGCCGACTTTCGGAGGAGGAACAGCAGCAGGCTCTGACTTATATAGAATTTCTTCTTCATAAGCGATAAGTGCCAGCAGTTCTTCGGTGGTGAGTTGTGAAAGCAAAGCTTGCAATAATAGCGGCGGTTCCATATCATCACGTCCTTTTATATTTTCTATTTATTTACAGTTTAATACAAAAGTAAATTTTTGTCAACAATAATTTGCTTTTGTAAAAAATTTTTGAAAGGTGATGTTTTTTATGAAAAAAGCAAAATTTATTTCCGCGGCTTTGCTTACTATGTCCTTAGCCGCCGCGCCTGCATTTGCGAGCGACATCAAATTGGAGATTAACGGCAGCATTGTGCAGCCGACTGTAGCGCCTGTTATCGAAAACGGCACTACTTTGGTGCCTTTGCGTATCGTTTCGCAAAATCTCGGCAGTCAAGTTGACTGGAACGGTGCCGACCGCAGTATCACGATCACCAAAGACGGCAAAGAAATCCTTTTGACTGTTGACAGTAAAAAAGCCGTTGTTGCCGGCCAAGAAAAAGAGCTTTTGCTCGCGCCGAAAATCATTAACAGCACTACCATGGTGCCGATCCGCTTTGTATCCGAAAATCTCGATGCATATGTAAATTGGGATAGCGCCAGCCGCACCGTCCAAGTAAGCGATACTAACGATTTTACCAAACCGACTACTCCTACTACTCCGACACAAACCGTCACTACCGGGCAAAAAAATGCTTTAGCCAAAGCAAATTCTTATTTGAGCCACAGCTCATTTTCTCGTCAAGGTTTGATTGAGCAATTAGAATATGAGAAATTTTCCACCGAAGAGGCTACTTACGCTGTGGATAATTGCGGAGCAAACTGGAGCGAACAAGCCGAGAAAAAAGCTAAATCCTACCTTAGCCATAGTGCATTTTCCTATAGCGGCTTAATCGAGCAGTTAGAATATGAGGGTTTTACTCATGACCAAGCGGTTTACGGTGTCGAGAAAAGCGGAGCTGATTGGAACGAGCAGGCAGTGAAAAAAGCTGCGTCCTATTTGAAACACAGCTCATTCTCTCGCCAAGGTTTAATCGACCAGTTAGAGTATGAGGGTTTTACAAACGATCAAGCCGTATACGGCGTTTCTAAAAACGGCTATTAATTTTTGAACACAATAAAAAAATCCCCTCTTCGTGTTGGCGCACGAAAAGGGGAGCAGGAAAGATTGATTTACTCCGAGGAGTGTTATCATATCCACCCAAGACATGGATATTATAGCACGCCTTGGACTTTTATGCAAGTATAAAAAGAAAAGGAGTGTTTTTTTATGCAAAACGGATCTTTAAGAAAAGTAGGCAATACTTACTATGCGCGTATCTATGTAGAAGACCAATTCGGACGCCGTAAACGCCGCGAATTATCATTGCATACAAACAACAAAAAAGCTGCGCAAAAAGCTTTAAATGAACTTTTGTATGAGTATGAACACGGCAGCGGTGTAATGGAGAAAATGTTGCTATCTGATCATATTGTAAAATGGTTAGCACACATTCAACCGGACCTCTCCCCTACCAGCTATCGCGATTATGAAATGATTTTAATGCGGCATGTATCACCGGTTTTAGGACATATATATCTTGATAAATTAAAAGCCATTCATTTGCAAGATTACTATGACCTAAAACGAAAAACTCTTTCTCCATCTACTGTAAATAAACATCATCGTATCATCAAAAAAATGCTGCAAGATGCTTTAAATCTTAGCTTGATAAGCGTTAATCCTGCTGAATATGTTACTCCGCCTAAAGTTCCGTATGCCAACACCGGTGTCGGCTTGACAACCAAAGATGCTGTTGCTTTGCTTGCGGCGGTGCAGAATACAGATTTTGAATTGCCTTGCTTGTTAGCGACATTATGCGGCTTGCGCCGAGGGGAAATTTGCGGATTGCGTTGGCAGGATATAGATTTTGAGCGATCAACATTGAGTGTTCGGCAAAATCTCGTTCGCGTTGGTGGAAAACTTATCTTTAAAACGCCTAAATCGGTCACCAGCAATCGAACTATTTCTATACCGGAAATGGTTCGCGCATCTTTGCTTGAACGCAGAAGACGCGTTGCTACACAAAAATTGTATTATGGTATGAATTATATTGATAATGATTTAGTTATTTGCAACGTTGTCGGCGAATGCATTAACCCTGACTGGCTTTCTCGGCAAATGGATAAATATTTGAAAACTGCAGGACTTGCCCATATTCGTTTTCATGATTTACGTCATACAAATGCCACCATGATGCTTGAAGCGGGCGTGCCGCTTAAAGTTGCCAGCGAACGTTTAGGGCATAGTTCAATCCAAATTACTGCAGATCTATATAGTCATGTGACCACATCTGTAGATCAAGAAGCAAGTAAAAAAATCGAGCAAGCATTAAATCAACCGCAAATGGGGGGCAATATGGGGGTTTTAGGCTAAAAATAGAAAAACACCGCATTTCTCGTTCTAAGAAATACGGTGTTCATCGTGCCGAAGGTGGGACTCGAACCCACACGCTTTTGACGGCGGCGGATTTTGAGTTCTGCGAAATAGGTTTAAAGTGTCCTTGGAGTAATATATAATTTCGATAAACAGCGAATTTTACTTATTTATCGAGATACAAAGAAGTTTTTTAATAGGGGGAATTTTAGGGGGTACTGCTATAATATTTGTTTTTTTATATCAAAAAACCGCGTATCCTGCAAGTATCATCTCTTTCGAGACACCCCCGCAAATGCGGGGAAAATCCTTGCCGGACAAGCGGTTTTTGTATACTTACAATACCATGTTTTTACTGCCTTGTAAATATTTTTTAAAAACTTTTACATAGCATTATATTTTTTTATCAGCGAATCGTGCATTTTCGAATGCCAGCTGAAAAGAACATTTGCCACTTCGTTGGCCGCGTCGCGCTCTGTGCTGCTCGGCGCTGCCTTGGCAATCTCTTTCCACTTGACGGCATCTTTGTATAAATCGTTTGTCTGATAACAAAAATTTTCTAAGTTTTCCATATCGGTCATCTCATCTCACCTCACATCGTGCTGCGGATATAATCGTACAGCATATCAATGTCATTCCGCCCGAAGCGGAAACCGTACATCTCTATCTGCCCCGTCCGATCCATAGCAGTCTTGGCGGCATCATATATAGCATCGATATCCACATTGCCGTTTTCATCAAACATATCTGCAAACAATGGATTGTTTACCGCCTGATTGTAGTATTTATCCACCATTTTATCCACTCTCGGCAGCATGAAATACACGCCGAATTTTGTCACGCCCTGCGCCTTGCGCCCGAGCTCCGCGTCCACATAGCTGTTGACGCCTGCCTTGACCTGCTGTAATGTCACCGCCATAACTACTCACCCCTTAGCACATTTTTTCAACGATCAAGTTTCCTGTCCCCGCCGTCGCTGCCGTGGTATCCAGACGAATCTGGATATTTAAAGGCAGATTTGTCGGCAGGCTGCCGCAATTGGCAAATGCCCGCACCACATACGGCAAAGTCAAGTTTACATAGCCGTCAGCCGCCGCTGTAGCCTGCACGCTGTATGTTTCCACACCGCCGACCAGCAAAGTCAAGCCGACCGCACCTGCCGCACCTGCTTCCAAGCTGGCACTGTAGACTATGCGGTAATAGCCTTTTTCGCCGATGACTACCGTATCGGCACCGGTAGTCTGTAGCTGAAAAGTCTGTCCGCAGCTACAGACGTCGGAAATCTTGCGGGTAATCACACCCAAGGGCAGCAATGCGCCCGCGGCCACCGCGCCGATATTTTTATTGGTAGCCTGTATCATTTGATACTTGCTCATCATATCACCCCTTAGACGTTCACACTGCCGCAGCAAGAACCGCAGCCGCTGTTAAAATTACAAATCGCACTGGACGGCACCGCAGTCTTGGTGATCTGCGCCACTAACTGCGCCGTGCTGGCAGCCTGTCCGCTTAACGCGGTCAAACCGTTGCTCAAGTTTGCATTTACTACCGCCTGTTCAGTCCATTTGGCATTTTGCTGTTCGCGAATGGATTTTAACTCGCCGTCGATGTACTTATACAAACCGAGACCTACGCTGTCAGCGTATTTTTCACTCTCCAAACGCGAAATTTGCGCGTCTTTCTGCGCCAATTCCTGCGCCATCTGCATATCGTGTACGCAAACAGCATTATTTTCGTAAACCGCCGCCGGGCGTGCCCCAAAAAGATTTAATCCGCTTGCTGCCGTACCGATAGCGCCAAAAGTCGTGCCGAGAATTGACATTGCTGTCGTTCCTCTTCCTGCTACATACTCAGCCATACTAACCACTCCCTAAATAAATTTTAAGGTGCGCACCTTATCTACTTAAAGTGTATCACGGCTTGGAAAACTTTGCCTTATCCGATATTTGCCGTATTTTTACCGTATTCTTGCCATATTCTTGCTAAATATTTGTAACTTGCCAAGATAGGCAGTCAACAGAAAAAATCGCGTTAAAATGCGATATTTAGGCGTAAATTTAACTTGTCGGTAACTTGCTGAGATGTGATTTTGGGCATAAAAAAGAGCCCCCGGCATCAGCCAAGGGTTAAACGCAAAAAAGCAAACAAAAAAGATAAGTTAAAAAACTTATCTTTAATAAAAAATTCCATCCAAAACGCCAATTTTGGATGTTCACATAGATCCTTTTATTGATAAAGGAAACTATATGGTATTCAAATATTAGCACATTTAGAATAACATATTCTTGTTTCCTTGTCAATAAAAAATTTGACAAGGAAACAGGCAGTGCAGGCTACAGTGTTATTTTTCAGGTTTTTCGGCAGTTTGTATATAGTGGGAGATCAGCTTTACTGCCCACGCCGGCGGCACGCGCGTGCCGTTTTCCCAATTTTGGTAGGTGCGGTATGGTACACCTACCCACTCGGCAAACGCTTCCTGCGTCATGCCGACCTTGGCGCGGATTTCGCTTAGGCTGTCGGTGGGAGCGATTTCCTCAGGTTCGCCCCAGATCGCCTCGTAGTCGTCGGCATCGAGGCGATCCTCACACCACCGGCGCGCCTCTTCCTCGGTGAGCGGCTTGATTTTTTCGCCGCCGTCATAGCCTCCTGTTGGGCAAGCATAGGCGCACCAGCTGGCGGGTCCGCCTATGCCGTAGAGGAAAAACTCTCCTGTACGTTTTTGGTAGAGCGTTTCCTCTACATAGAGGAAATCATTGCGGGCGCGGCCGCAATCCCACTCGGCAACTTTTTGGGCGGTGTCGGTGTCATAGCGACGATTTTCGATGATCTTTTTCATTTTTCAGATCTCCTTTTTTTATTCCGCCCAGTCGTTCAGATCGACTGGGTCGACTTCTTCAAATTTTTTTATAATCCGTCGTTCGCAATACGGATTATAATAGACGATCATGCCGTCTAGGTTTCCCCATAGCCCCGGAAACGCAATGCGTTTTCCAGAGTTTGTGATAAACCATACGGATTGTTTGGGGCATAATGAAAACGATTGCCCCAAACTTCTGCTGTGTAGACAACGCTTAAGTTGTCTACACAACTCGTATCGGCCGGCCAGTGGAATTCCGGTAAGGTATACTTCTTGCCGGTGCCTTTGATAATGGCTCTCTTAGTCATTCTCCGCCCGTTGATGATTTTTTTCATTTTTCATTCCTCCTCTTTATCTTTGGCCTGCGACTAACACAGGCTTTTCTGTTTCGAATTTAATACCTGCCGAGCCGGTCACTTTTCTATTCCTCAGGCAACGTAGCCATTGACTTTTACTTATTTCGTAATAGTCACCTTTATCAGCGGCTATTACATAATGTTCGCTTTCTCCGTCATCATATGCACCTTTGTACATTATTTTAATCATTTTCAATCGTCTCCTTTTTGTTTTTTTGAGGTTCTTGCCTCAACCCTATATCTGCATTATACACTCACTGAGTGTGCTTGTCAAGCATTTTTCGCAAACTTTTTTAAAAAATTTCATAAAAAAAGAGCGGCTTAGTAGCCGCCCTCACTGAATATTTTTTCGCATTTTTGTTTCGCCCTTTGTTTGATCTTGTTCACGTTCGATGCCGACATATACAGCCTTTCTGCCGTCTCTTCGGCTGTCAATCCGTCCAAGTAGATACTTTGCAAAATTTCGGCTTCTTTCAGTGTTAAATTCACTGCTCTGAGTGCCGCCAGAGCCTTAGCTCGGCAGGGCTGCGTCAGCACCGCTTTTACGATGTCCAACGCTCCGCCCCCTTAGTCTACATATACTTTTCCGTCCACGAAATCCACACTCACCCGCGCCAGCTTTTCTAAATCGCGCAGTTTAACATAATTCGAACCGCCGACATTTACCGCCTTGACGATCACGGCCTTACCCGTCGACTTGCTCCACACTTGCAAATCTTTCACTTCCTGCATTTCGTCCTCACCCCCCACATGATCCTCGATCCACGCCCACGCGTCCACCAAATCTTTCTCCGTCAAAGGGCTGCTACCCTTAGCCGGGTATCTGTAGCGCCCTTGGTGCAATTCTAAGTGTAAATGCGCGCCGCTTGCGTTCCCCGTCGCGCCCATCACGCCTACCTTTTGCCCAATCTTGATGTTTTGACCGACCTTTACCGCCACGCTTGCTAAATGCGCATACAGGCTCACCATGCCGTCGCTATGCTTGATACATACATGCTTGCCATACGCCGTACCGTGGGCGTTAACGCTCTCTACCACGCCGTCAGCGATCGCATAAACGTTTTTATCGTCCATGCCTACTATATCCGTGCCGATGTGCCAGCCGCACTTCCACGCACCCTTACGCCCGAAAGGGCAGGTTACTTTAAATTTTCCTTTGAACGGGTACCCGCACTCCATGAAAATCGCCTCCCAAAACAAAAACAGCCTGCGATCAGCGGCTGTTCAAAGCAGAAAAATTTTCGGAATTTTCTTTAATTAGTTTTATATTTTCTCTTGACAATCGGTTAAACCCATGATATAATATAATTGTGGTTGAGAGAGAATCACAAATAACGGGGCAAGACGAGAAAGGAGATTACAATGGAAGAAATGGGAATGACCGACTTACAATTCAAATCTTTTCTGAAACTTTTGATCATGCAGCTCGAAGATGCTAAGACCGAGGAGCAAAAACAGGAAGTTATCCAGCAGCTAAAAGAAATGCTGCAAGGATAAAAAATAGGCCTCGCGAGAGACCTACAGCCGATAAGAGAAAGGCGGGCTTGCCACCGCCTTTTCTTCTCTCAACCTTACCACACTTTTTATTTTTTGTCAAGCGAGGTAATTTCATGAGCAAAGACAATCCAACCGCCAAGGAAAAGTATGATACTGCCAACACGCAGTTCATAGGTTTGAAATTAAACAAAAAAACCGACAGCGATATTTTAGCCGCATTGGATAATAAATCCAAACAAACCGAAATCAAGCGTTTGTTGCGCCTCGGTATCGCCGCCGATGTTTAAAGCCTGCCCAATAGCAGGCTTTTCTTATGCCTGTGCGCGGCGGTGCAAGCGTTCTTTCGCCGTTTCGGACGGTGCTTATCATTTATCCCTACCGCAAAATGCCCCGCTTAAAACGCCTTTTAGGCGTTCGTATTTTGCCTTTTAAGGCACTCTTTTTAGCGGCATAGTATAAAACTATGCCGCTTTTTTGCTATTTTTTATCATTATTAGGCGCATTATATTCTAATGCTCTCTGGCTGTCGGTCACACCTGCAGTTGTCGGGTCAATCAGTGTTCCCAACACCGCCATGATAACCGATCCAATCATAAACGGATTGCTGATTAATGCCTTTGCCTGCGCGATGACGATATCCCAGCTGGTAAACATATCCGCACTTACCCCCATTGCCGACAAAATAACACCTAACAAACCTACCCAAAAATACGGGTTCTTAATTCTTACTTTCCAGTTAATTTTCATGTTTACTCCACTCCTTTTCTAAGTCCTCTAGCCGGTGATTAATAACCTTGATTTTCTCATCGATGACGGGGATTTTCTCCGCAAAGCCGTTATGCTTGCGCACCTCTCTCGTCAACTCCTCGATTTTGACCTCAGTCACCGCCTGCGCTTTGTTGTTGGCTAAAATCACGCCTAAAAGCGTGATGCCGCCGGTGACCACTGCTGTGATGATTGCTGCAATAATATTCGCCATTATTTTACCTCTCTGCGGATAACCACCGTTTTTTCCTTATCCAGCCACTCCACATCAGCACCCAGCGCCTCCGCCACAAAGCGGATCGGCACCATCGTGCGTCCGTTTAGAGTTTGCGCAGGTACATCAAGCGGCACATCTTTGCCGTTAATCTTCGCATACTCTGCGCCCACAGGCAGCTCGATTAAATCCCATTTTTTCTTCTCGTCAATCATTGTCCACACCTCTGTTATCGGATAGTCCCAAGGCAGGATAGCGAAACCTTTCGCGCCCCACGCCTCGCCCCACGAGTTTTGGATTATAACGCCCTCTTCGGTATAGCCCATGGCGCATACCGCATGATAGCCTCGGATTCGCTCCGTTTCTTTCGGCACAGGCAGCACCATCTCGCTTTCTTTTTTCAGGACAAACGCGTCAAAACTCACCCGCACAGGCAGACTGATCAGCGCCGCCCCATGCTGATAAATACACTCCGCCGCCTCGTCCAGATCAGCCGCCCTAGCGTATGCCGCGATTTTAAACTCGGCCGCTTTATCACGGACTGCAGATAAAACATTGCTAATCCCGCGGTTGGGATACTTCGCCTCATACGGCATGCCTTGCGGTATATCGCACACGCGGGCAATACCGCGCTTTTTCGCCGCATTTAAAACCTCGCGCAAATACCTTCCCTCGCCCTGCCAGTCGCTTTCCTCGCGGTCGAAAAAACTGTACAAAGGCGAAAACTCTGCTTGTGATTTTCGTTCCCGCTCCTCGTGATAAAATTTCGCCGCTGCCAGCGCAAACGCCGTGCAGTCGTCATACTCTTGCGCGTGTACCGGCGCAGTCACCTCCGGGATATAGCTTTTCGGCCGCACGCCCATGCTTAAATAATCTTTCGCCTGATAATCTCTCCCATCAGGCGGACTTGGCAGACAGCCCAGTAAATTTTGCATTGCTATCACTCCTTTAAAATATACTCGTAATCCTCATCGCTTATCTTGCCCAGCGCGTGCAGGCGATCAACCATCGCCTTTGTCCATAGCCCATTTTGGTAATAGTCACGCATTTTTTCTTTAGTCATAATGTCCTCCTTAGGAGTTTAAAAGCACTAAGTAGTCCAGATTCGCTTCGATCCGATCAACTTGCGTAGGCTCCGGTGTAGGCTCGACGTACTCGTTGAAATTGTCGGTTTCCTCATTATAAACCATGCCCAAAGCAACTTCTGTCTCATCGCTTACACTGATATAGCGCGCGTTCTCATAAAGCCCTGACGGATTGATAATCAAAATATCAATCACTCGATTTTCATCTGATAAAACAGCATATTTCATCTTACAATCACTCCTTTATACTAACCATTCCAGTTTGACATAGCCGCCGCCACCATGTCCACCATTCGCATACTCATTGCTTTTTGCTGAATAACAGCCACCTCCGCCGCCGCCACGCGTACCAGAGCCAGCAGATATGTTCCCACTACTGGTTGTATACTTTCCATTTCCGCCTACACCTAACGACCCTCCGCCGCCGCCATACCTACCATAAGAAGCGGTATAAGAGCCACCCGTACCACCAGCACCAGCTATACCAGCACTTCCAGCACCATCAAACCCGCCAGAGCCACCGCCAGAGCCACCAGCCGCGCCGCCAGCACTACTTGTGCCTTTTTTACCACCAACTAACGTAATATTTAATGCGTTTATTGTAGTATTACTACCGTCATATGGACCAACTTGGTCATATCCCGTATCTTCACTATACGTATAATAACAACCAGCACCGCCACTACCTACTGATAATGATATATTCGTATTTTTTAACGTATCAGATATTGTATAAACCTTGTTAAGTATTGCGGCACCGCCACCGCCACCTCCACCGCCATTTGCGGCACCGCCACCGCCGCCTGCTGCTGCGGTTACGCGTACACGGTTTGCCCACATCGGAATATGTGTAGTGTACGTACCAGAACTCCCAAACTCCACAACATCTTTGCCATTATCTCTGTCGATGTTGTATTGTATCAGCTTGTCTAACGGCAAAAATCCGCTTGTCCCCAGTGTGCTGTTTATAGCGTATTTTATCTCTCCCCAGCTCATTCGATCACCTCCGAAATACTGCCATCTTCGTTAAAATTTATTTTTTTCGTCATTACCTGCGTGCCTGCTGTAAAAATCTCATCTATACTGCCGTCGGCATTAAAGACTGTCTTTTTTACGCTGCCGTCTTGGTATGTTTCCGATATACTGCCGTCGGCATTAAAAACCGTCTCACACTCGCCAAATCCCTGTATCGCCATGAGATTGGCGCGGTTTAGTGCTGTGCCGTTTTCCCAGCCGTCGGGGTACTCTATGGTTTTTTCTGCTCCGTCTATCTTGCGCATGTTACCCTTACCTGCAGGCGGCACAGCGTCTTTGAAATTTATCATATGATCCCTCCTGCTTGCTCTACTCCGCACTGGATATAGGCGACCTGTATCGCCGCCAAAAGATCGTCTATATCCAGCAGGAATTTTTCGATATTGTTTGCGCCGATATAGTCTAACCCCTCGAAACTCTCAGGGAAACTTTGCGGCTTGGTGCTGCTGACTTGATTTTTTATCAGCGTGACTGCGCTCATCAGCAGCGCGGCGTCAGTGTCATAGTAAATATCACTCATCGTCCAGTCTGTCGGCGGCGCGATTGATACAGGATATCCCATTTCGCCCATTTCTGCAGCCAAGCACTTGACCGCCTTACCTATACGGTTTATATCCGCCGCGTTATAGTAGGCTCCAGGCGCGCGATTAGTCACCAGTGTAGCTAAAATTTCTCTGCAGTTTTCCGTCACACGCTCCCACCTCCGTACGCCGTGATGCTATCAAGCAAACTGCCTGATAGATTGATTTCCTGCTTGATCACCGCCGCTTTGTCATGCGTGCCGTACACGCTTTCAATACTCACGCAGTCGGCTAAATCCCGCGCGGGATTGCCCTGCGAGGTGATCGTATACTGATTGCGGTTTCCCACTAATTTTAAGATCCACTTGGCCACCTCCTGCGAGTTGGCCAAAGGATTGCTTATCTCCAAAAGCTGCAGTGGTTCACCGGCCTGCTGATTAGTCGCCGTATAAATTATCGGATCACCGCCCGCGTATTCGTCGGCGACCTCGACCGTCACTTTATTGATTAACCCCGTGTCTTTGGCATTGCCCCACGTCGTCATCGTATCGGCGGTCAGCTCGTCCACGCTTTGGCTGAAATCTATATCTTTCGCCGTGAGCCGATCCAGCCTGTCGATGTAGATGTGCGTCATCGCCGCTTGTGCTATCAGCCTGAGTGCCTCGCGGTATGTGGTATCGGGCGGGATACATTTGCGGATCACCCGCGCCCCGATTGCTGCAGGTATGTCGGTTTTTATCTCCTCGCCGCTGTCGGCAATTACCGCCGCCACCGCCTGCGCAACTGTCCATGTACCGGTAGCACCGATGTTGCACTTGCCCTGATCCAGCCGATACAGCAGATCATAGGCCGTTATCGTAGCCGTGAGCGCGTCGTCGTTTGCTGTGGCACTTTCAAAGTAGTACCTGCCCATGTTGATACTCTCACCGTTCAGTGCCAGCATGGTGTTAATGCCCTGCCCTTGCTGCAAAAATTTATATATGCCCTCAGGGTTTAGGACATTGTAGGCTTTGTCGCTGTTGTCGATCGTCACCGATAGTTTGTTTGTCGCCAAATTTTGCATATATAACGCACTTTCCCAGGTGATTTTCATATTAACGATTTTATCTTTGGTAAACTGCTGCAAATAGCCGAAAACTACTTCCGTCACCCTTACCCTGCGGTATGGTTTAGCCGTGCGGGTAAAGGTTACTGTTATTTTGCTGTAGTTTAGGCTCGGGCACTCGACTATGCGGATTACGTCCGTATTTCCGCTGACGGCAGCACCGGCTATCAGCGTGCCGCTTGCGTCATAGGTGCTCACGGTGAAATCCGCCGCTACTTCCTCCGCCTTGGTGTCGAAAACGATTGTAAAGCCGTCGCTCGATTGCGGCGTGCTGAAAGTATAGGTTAATGTTGGATTAACAGCGAAATTTCCTGCCGCATTGCTTTGGGCGCTGCTCCACCAGCCAGTTTCGCCGTTGGTCTTTTCTTTGCGCGGCAAAATCCATGTGCCGTCCAGCTTCCACTGGTCAGGTGCAAGCGTCGCCAATTTCAAGCTGTTCTGCGTGATTTCGTCGTGTGTTTGCGTTATGTCGGTAAAACTTAAACCCGCGACATTAGCGGCAGCGCTTGCCACCTCTGCCGCGTCGACATCGATCAGCTCAAACTGCACCGCCGCATTAGGCGTGATCTCATCCGCATAAGGATTCCAAACCGAGCTTGTTGCCTGCATTTTACTCGACCCCCTGCGCGTTAAAAGTAAGACTCACGCCGTACCACATCGGTTTGCCGTCTTTAAACTTAAATATCCCTGTCGAGGGATAGGAAATGCTGAATTTTCCGCTTTTATCGTTTCCGTCTTGGTCGGGATAGTCCACCTTGAAAAAACCGCCCTGCCGTAAAAGTGCCGTTAGCTGGGCTAAAAGGTCATTCGGAAACCAGTCCCACTCCGCCGTAAAGCTCGGGCGGAAACCTTGCACATACTGCACTCTGCGCCCGCTGACCATCTCGACCTCAGTCGTTACCAGTGCGCCGCCCATCGAAATTTTTTTCGTGCGCGGCAGCTCGATTGCTTGATTTTGGGCATTGTAGATTTTAAGTTGTTGCAAGGCTAACCCCCCTTTGTTTCGAAACATTCAGCAAATCATTGAAAACCGTTTCGGCCAAGACTTCGCCGTTCGGCAGCACGACCTGCGCCACCACCGTGACCGCCTTGTCCTGCATCACGCCTAAACCGTTAATTAGGCTTTCGACCAATCCTTGGTTTTGCGCGCTTTGCGAGGCTTGCGGCACGATCATTTCGCCGGCGCTTAAAAGCTGCTGATTAAAATTCTTCATGCTGTCAAACGCCGTTTTTGCACCTTTGTCGATACCGAGTGCCAAGCCTTCCGGTAGAAATTGCCCGATTTCATCTCTAAAAACTCGTGAGGGCGAATTGATATGGAAAAATTCTTTGACATTATCCACGATACTGCTGCACCAGTCCTTGATCTGGTTTTTCAGCCAGGAGGATTTGCTCTTGATTCCCTCCCACAGGCCGCTCACGACATTCGTGCCGATAGACACAAATTGTTTGATCATTGTAACGGCGCCGTCGGCTGCTTGTTTCATCATATCTACCCCAACGCTGAAAATATCCGGGAAAAGACTTGCTATAGTCGTGGTTAGTGTCCACACCATTTTTACCGCCGCCGCCATGATGTCAGGCAAATGCAAAATCAGACCTTTCGCAATCTCACCGATGACTTTCGCGCCAAACTCCAAAAACTCGGGCAATTTTTCTATGGCGGTATCTACCATATTTCCGATGCCCTCTTCCAGCTCTTTATCCGCGCCGTCCACGCCGTTTACGAAATCATCAAAACCCTTGATGACCTCCACGATCGACGGCAGGAAATCTGCCAACAGTCCGTTTTTCACATCCTGCACCGTGCCGCCCAAGTTGGCCAAGCTTTCGTCTAACTGCGCCTGCAAATCGCGCGCGGTCATGATTCCGGCATTGTTTTCCTCGTAGGCTGCCGCAGCATCTTCATACGTCGCTGCCAGCGTTTCGGTGATTAATGCGTTTCTTTCCTGCTCCGTGCCCAGCGCGGCCAACTTTTCGTTAAATTCATCCTCGGAAATACCGACCCAGTTTAACGCGTCAGCCAAGACACCTGTTACCGTGCCGACCTTAGCCGTTTCGTTAGATGCTTCGATTAACGAATTTATCGGCAAACTATCGCCAAATGTTGCCATGACACCTGTAGCTGTGCGTGTCCATTTATCGACGTCCTGCTCATTTTCCGCCAATTGCGCTAACAGCTGCGTACTTTCCGCCGCTGTATCGCTGTCGCCCAGAATTTTATAAAAATCTCGGTAAGCCTTACGTGCGCTTTCGCTGCTCTTGCCGTTGGTCGTAAATGCACTGTCGACCTTGCTTAAATTCTCGCGTGTTTCTTCTGTCGCCTCGTCCAAATTGATAAAAGAACCGGCGATATTAGCTACTGCCCCTGCTACCGCCGAGGCGGCATCAGCCAAGACATTACCGGCGAAGATATCTTTTAACGATGTTCCGATTTTGCCGCTCGCGTCCTCGACATCATCTAAACTATCGCCCAGTTTATCTGCCGCGGTGCCCAAATTTGCAAAATCTGTTTTGCTTTTCTGCAGTTCTGTAGCAGTTTTATTGATCTGCGTTTTCAAATTCATCGCTGCCGTCAGCTGCTTATTGTAAGCATCCTGCGCTTTCCCCGCCTCGACCGAATTGTCGCCAAACTCTTTTTTAGCCGCGTCTAATGCCGCGCCGAGATCTCCCAACCTGCCTACTGACCGTTCATACTGTGTATTCATCAGCTTTAGCTTATCTTCTTGTTTGGACATGATTTTTTCTAAGGCCTCGCCCTGCTTGGCGTTTTTTTCTTGGCTGTCGCTCATGTCATCCATGCTTGCCGCCGCTAAGTCCATCTCACTGCGCATAGCTTTCAGTTCGGCATCTATGGCTTTTAAATTGTCGCGATATTGCTTTTCACCGTCTATCTCAATCTTTGCACCTATATCCGCTTTATCTGCCAAAAGTCTCACCTCCTTACCCTAAAAATTAAGGGCTATACCTAAAGGTATAGCCCTATTTATACTCCATCAGTTTCCAGAAGTCTTTCTCCCGCCTTTTCTGCTTAGCCGCCCCGGTCATAATCTGTTTGATTGCTATATAGTCTAATACTTCGCCCCATGGTAACAGCCAGGCATGGTCATAGTCTAATCCTGCCTGCATACCCTGCCATGCCAGCCACGACATTGTGTCTATTTCAACACTTCTGCCGTGGCTTTTTGGTTTGGGAGAGTCTCGACCTCACGCTCCATGCTCAATCGCGCCGTTTCGCCGACCTTAGCCATCATCGGCGCAAAATCCGCCATATCTAATCCATATTCCAGCTCTTCTTGGCTTAGCGGCTCCGGATTTTCCATGCCGTTTAGCTTGGCATATCTTGCGCCGCAGTTCATCATCTCCGCCAAAATGATAATTGCGTCGCAGATGTCCGGTTTCGCCATTGCCTCGCTTGCCTTTTCTGAGCCTCCGTAGCGTTCGGATAAATTTGCGATACCTTTTAGCGATAAGCACAAAATGTACTCTTTCCCTTTTAGTTCAATTGTCGTCGTGCGCATTTCTATCCCCCTTAGGCTGTGATATTCAGAAAACTATTTAGCAGTGCCTCAGCCTCCGCCTCGCTGTCTAACGGGCTCGACATTCTGCGCCATTCATGTTTGGCAGTATCGTCGCGCATCAGCGTTGCTGTAATCTCCGGTGTCTGCCATTCGATTGTTTCGCCCTGAGTCGTCAGCGCGTCGCCCAAATTTTGAAATTGGATTTTCGGATAGACGATCGCCACCCATTTTGTTTGATTGTTAATCTGCTTTTTCCCGATTGCTCCGAAACCTACATACGGCGTTTCTTGGTCATCGTTAAACAACAGCCATTTTGCGTCAGCCGTAGTCACTGCCTCTACTCCGCTGATTGCGCTTTCGGCCACGCCTAAAATCGCCGCCATCGGTGCAGGCAGTAAATCATCGGTATTTAGTGTCAGCGTACCTCCGCCGAAACTATTCGCACTCTCCGCCGCACCGTTATCCGCATATAAAATATTCGTATCGCCGCCGTCCAAGGACATATCCAGCGATACCGCTTTGCCGATCACCGCCCCGCCGGAATAGGTGACAGTCGTGCCGTTATTTTTATAAATTGCATACTTAGGCCTACTCAAACCTATATTTGCCATTATTTATTCACCCTTTCATGATTTTCTCTATCTCTTCGTTAAACGTTTCCTGCATTGCCGCTTGCGCTTGCTTGCGTGCTTTGCGGACCGCAATTTTTACGAAATCATACTTCCCTCCGCGCCAGCTCACGCCCTTAGCCACCACGCGGGCGATCATTGCATTAGGCTGACCCTTAGCGCGGTATTTACCCACGCGCAGTTCGTTGTAGCCGTTAAAACCTATGCGCGTGTTTGTTCTTCCGCTCTCAGTTATGATGTGGGCGATACCTAAACCGTCTTTTAATCCCTCGCGCTGGACACGGTTTAAAAGGCTGTTTGGGATCTGGTCGATTTCGGCGCGGATTGCATTTGCTGTAGCGTCGGCACCGCTATAAACGACTTTAGTCGATATGCCTACCATATCGGCGTTGAGCGCCTCGATTTTCGCGATATACTCAGTCAATCCGTTATAGCTCATTTTTGCCATTACCCGAGCACCTCCCAATCCCAAGAATGGTGATAAAATCCCGTATCCTCCTCATACTCGATAAAGGTATAGCTGTAGCTGATTTCCGCTTTGTCGAATGCTGCGCCTAATTCCTCTACCCACGGGTCAAACTCGATTTTGGTGTATAAATCCGTCGAGCCTTGCATAGCTCGCTCCGCATGATTATTGCTCGCACGAAGCACATTCTCTCCGTCCTCCTGCCAGACGAAATAGCGCTCGCTGTTTAGCCGCCTGACATGGCTTACGCTGTCCGTGACCTCACGATGCACGGCAATTATTTTTTCATACCACGTCACCCATTAGCACCTCCCTGCTCGATACGCACCAGCGCGATGTCCAAACTCGGAGGATAAGCATCGTCGGCGCTTTGCACACTCTCCACCCGATACCACACGCCGTTTTCCGTTTGCGCTTGGTCGCGGTTGGTGACCTCTACCCTGCTCCTCGGTACGCGGATGACGCGCTCGATTTCCGTTTGCAGCTGTTTCGCCTGATACAGGCGGTTGATGCCTAACCGCTGCTCCTGATAGCGCAAAGTTACTTTCAGCGTCCTCTTTTCCGCAGGCGCATAGCCGGGCGCCGCCTCATCTGTCACGGCATAGATTTTTACTACCCCGTCGCCGAAATTTTGCGTGATTTCGTTATTCACCCGATACGGCATTTTCTGCGGCATACTCATTCACCAGCCTTTCGTGGCGCATCGCTAAAAGTTGGTTTAAATAGTTTGTTTCAAACACATCTAAAGCGCTTGAGTACCCGTAGCGTACATATTCCAGCAGTAACGTCCGCGGCATTCCGTCAGCCTCATAGTCTAAAACTCCGCCGCCTTTTAGATCCAAGTAGGCCGTCCCGGAAGCAATCAAGCCACAGACTTTATCGTCCGTGGCTTGATCATTCCAAGTGATATTCAGATAGTTTTCGGCCGCCGCCAAAAGCTCCGGCGGTACTTCGTTGCGCTTAATCATTACGATTTAGTAACCGTCACGGTGTATTTTTTCGTGGTAGTGCCGTCTTTGGCGGTGACGGTGATTTCTACCGTGTTTGAGCCGCTCTTCCAGGTAGCCGCCGTGCCGTTAGCGATAACTTCGTCGTTAACCTTGACCTCGATCGTTGCCCCGGCGTTATTCGGCACCGCATTGATTACATTGCTGCCATTGGTCGTAGCTGCCGTATAGGTTGTAGTCCCTGCCGCAAAGTTCGGCGACAAAGCCAACGCCCCGATTTTCAAGCTGGACAAAGTCGCGTCTGCCGACGGATCAGGTGCAGTCACTTGCTCCACTTTCAGCACTGCCGCGCGCAAGTTGCTGATATCAAGATAAGCAAAAGCGTTATTATCAATCGGAAAACCGTTAGCATACAGCTTGATAACGTATACGCGGTTGTCCTCTAAAAACTGATACTGGTCGCTGTACTCGATACGGCCGTCTTTGCTGCTCATGCCGACAGCGGCGAAGTATTTATAGGCCATGCCTAAAACCGCCTCACCCGGTTTGACTGCCGCCGTCTGGATGATTTCCATCGGGTAGGGCAATACATCATTGCGGTAGCTGCCGTCAGGTGCCATGAGCGTAGTTGCAGGCATGATCTTGCTGAAATAATCTGCCGGATTAACCAATAAAATGACGTCGCGCACTTCACGCGGTTTGCCGTTCGGATCCACCGCTAAAAGGCTTAGTAAATTGCCGATAGTTTCCGCAGAAAAATCATTGACCGTTACTTTGGCTTTAGCAGGATATTTGCCGCCTACTACCGCCGCATTTTCGGATACATCGCGGATCATGCCGATCGGTTCATCTTTGCCGGTGCCGTTTACAAGACCGTTTTCCAAACCGTTGGCCAGCATTTCATACAAAACCTGACGAACGAAATTATCCAGCCATTCATAGCCTAAATCCAGATTTGCTTTGCAGACAGGGAGAAATGCCGAAAGTTTAAGCAAGCCTGTATCTACTTCTTTAAACCCGCTCATCGCCTCCTGCACAATCTCTGAGCACAGAGTACCCCAGCGTGCCTCTTGGTAGCCGTTGGTGTTCAAATACATGCGGATCGCGCCGCCTGTCTGGAGAAATCCGACCTTGGCCAAAAGCGGATGTCTGGTCTGCAATTCATCGAACACCGAGTCGATGATCGTTTCCGGCATGATGACATCGGTCAACCCCATTTTGGGATTAGCCAACTTGCTTGCGTCTCTCAGCGCCTGATAAAATTTCTTTTCTGCGCTGGTGAGCTGGCGCACGCCGCGAGCCTGCAAAATCTTTTCATCTTGCTGATCGATCACACTTGCCATGTGCTCTTCATACTCCCTGCGCACATCTTGGCCAACAGCCTCCATTAGCTGTTCCAGTGCCTTAGCATATGCCTCAGGATCGTTATCTTTGAATGCCTGCATCATCAGGGCATTGGCCTGCTCTTTGGTAGTGTTTTTGTCGTCATTGTTTCTCATTTTTTCAATCCTCCTGTTTTTTCGCATAATTTAAGCCGGCCAAAGTTTGAAACAAGGTCGGCTTTACTTCTTCATTTTTTTCTTTCACTTCTTTGCTTTCTTTTTTGATCTCTTCTTGCAAACTTTGCATTTGTGCTTTTAGGCTCTGGCGGATTTTTAAGCTTTGCTCTAAATTCAAATTTGCCTTTTTGAGCATTGCCTCGGCTCCGCTCATGTCAGCCACTTTATCGCTTAGCTTGTCGGCCAGTCCCATGCGCACGCAGTCCTCGGCAGTTAGCCAAGTCTCCGCGTCCATCATTTGCGCCAGTTCTTCCTCGGTGAGTTTTACCCCGGCTTTATTTAGATATGCCGTGCGGTTTGCTTTGCCGATGACTTCTAAATCCTCGGCGGCTTTTCTTAATTCCGCCGCATTGCCCGCTGTATACATCCACGGATTATGGATCATCATCAAGGCATTACTTGGCATGATGACCTCGTCGCCAGCCATAGCGATAACCGAGGCGATCGAGCAGGCGAAACCGTCTACATACACCGTCTTTTTGCCGTTATGGCGTTTCAACTGGTTGTAGATCGCCGTCCCCTCAAAGACACTACCGCCGTAGGAATTGATATAAATATTTAGATCGGCATTCGGATACTTGGCCAACTCGTTGCGAAAATGATTAGCGCTGGTTTCGCTTTCGATGACCTCCTCAGTCCACCAATCGTAGCCGTCGCTTTCGACATCGCCGTAGATGTATATATCTACAGCGTTTCCCTCGGCTTGCTGTTTTATCTCCCACATCTTTTTATGCATTTACTCACCCCCTCCCATTGGTGTCGTCGCTTGTTCCACAGTGCTGAAATTTTTAGTAATGTAATACCGGTTTGCCCACTCCTCGTTTATCACGGCTTGTCCGGCAGCACGGCGCACATCGTTGATACTAAACGCACCAGAGCCGATTAATTTTTCGATATTCGTCGCATTGCCGAATATATCAAAATGGCGAATATTTGAGGTATCTATGCGGATATAGTCCCCGCGTTTCCATGCGTCATAGCCGTAGCGCTTGCGGTTGATTTCCTCCTGCAGCTGATCGCACAGAGGATCGATGCATACTGTCAGCCACCGCTCCATGGCATCAGCCGTTCCGGCGACATCACCGAATAGCAATACCGGCGGGATATTGAAACATCGCGCGGCCAATGTAAAAATATCGTTAACCAGCGACCTGATGTCTGCACTGTCACCGCCTGCGCTGCTTTCAGCCATATCCGTGTAGGTATAACCGTCAAACTCCGGCAGGATTGCGCGGTCGTTTGTGAGAAACGGCTTGATCTGTTTTTCGACCATCTTGGCGAAATTGCCGTCGAAATCTTCATCACCCTGCGCCATACGATCGACATGGACTTTCAGCCGCGGGTTATGACTGCGCCTGTAGTAGTTTTCCGCCGCCTGATATAATCTGGCATAGCTTTGGTTCATCATGTCCAGATATATTTTTATATCCTGACTGTTCAGTTTGAAATGTAGCACATCGCGTTCTTTAAAATTTTTGTGATAGTCTAAAGTATCTACCACGACCCCGCTGTAGACATTCTCTTTCTCGGCGTACTCCTCCACCGCGAAACTATCCGCGACTAAAAGCATTTCATCATCACTGCCGCGCTTTTTTACGCTGATGACCAGCGTTTCGTTGTCGCTGTACAGCTTATAAATCAGTTTATGCAGAAAAACCGTGCTATTTTGGTTGATGTTTGGCTCGATGTTAAACGTGTAATACTCTTTTTCTTGGATTTCTTCATTTCCGCGATAAGTTTTAAACTCCACCTTGCCGATCGCATTAGCGATCAAAGATACACAGGTATTAAACGCCAGCTCGCGGAGCCCGAAATCCACTACCGCATTTTCTAAATCCAACTTGCAAAATTCCAGCGTTTTATCGTCGCTTTTCGGCTTTCCCAAAAGCCAATCTTTAATTGATATTCCCACTATCTCACCTCCTTAAAATGCTATTGCTCCGATCGGCGGCAGGCTGACCGCTCTACTTATCAGCACATCTTCGCAGCACATGGATGCCGCCAGCGCCATAAACGGATCAGTTTTGCGGCTTTTGGCCTCGATTTTTCCGTAAACAAAATTTCCGGTATCTGCGCCGATGTTGCGGCTGGACCGCATACGTTTCGTATTATTGACCGCCCAGCGTAGGCAGGGATTATCTCCCCAGACAAATAAATTGCGGTTAAAACATTCCTGCACCACCGGCTCTACCTGCATGATGTCGCTCGGCCGAATTAATTTTACTTTTGTTTTATCCCGCGCGTCAAATCCTATCTTGCGCAGGCTCTCGGCCATGAGCGTATGTCTAAAAGTATCCATCGCCACCATGCGGACGTTATACTTGGCTGACATTTTTTTAATATACTCGCACAATAAATCCGGATGAATGCTGACATCATCCACCACCGTGATTAGCCCTTTTTCTGCCCATTCTTTCCACGGTGCCTTGACACGGTGTAAATCCTTACTGTTTAGGCACATCCATGCATGATTTATGTCATAGCGCTTATCGCCTATTTTGAAATGCAGATTAACCGCCGCCCAGTCTGTCAGCTCCGCATAGTCTATCCCTGCGGTGCAGCTTTGGCGTGTGAGATCAGGCAGCGCCACATTAGTAGCCTTGATATTTTCATAGTCGGTTACCGCAATTTCCAAATCCGCTCTCGGCAGATTAAATCGCTTGGTATATAAATTTATTTTGACGATATCATCAAACTGCGCTTCGAGATTTTCTTGCTCCATCTGGATTTGTAGATTAGGCAGATACGGCAGCGACGGATTTGCTTTCACCCATTTATCCTTATCCTGCGCCTCGGCATCGTTATCCAGTTTGTAAATCAAAGGGCATAGTCTGCTGCCTTTTATCTCGCCGTCTAAAACACCTCGGGCGATACGCAGCTTTTCGTCCAGCACGCCGTCGCGGACATAGCCGTTAGTCGTGATACTAAAAATCCGTGAGTGTTTTCTCTTACCAAATCCGGACTTAAAAACGCCGATGATACTGCCGTCTTGATACTCGTGTATTTCATCGAAAACCAAGCACGCCGAGCGCTTGCCGTCTTTGGTTTTGGCATTCGCTGTATTAAATTTTATATAGGAATTTGTCTTGGTATTAGTGATTAATAATTTCGTCTTTTTAAAAAACTTCTGCGATTTCTTCCAAGTTCTGTCCAGCATTTCATAGATATCATCGAAAGAAGTTTTAGCTTGATCCTCACTGTTCGCTATGATGTCCACATTGTAGCCGTCCACTCCGTGGTAGTGGGTAGTCAGGTACCAGACGATGCCGGAAATAAAACCATTCTTGCCATTACCGCGCCCCATCATGATAAAAAACTCGGTAAAGACTACCGTATCCGTCGATTTGTAGTAGCAGTGGATCAGCCCCAGCACGAACAACTCCCAATCAAAAAGCGGCATCTTAAAATACCGCTCGATCAACTCTTTTGCTTTTTCAATTTTTTTATCATCGATGAAAACATCTTCATCGGCTAAAATCTCGCGGATGTATTTTTCAGCTTTTTTCATTTCCGCGCTAAATTTATCCGGCTCTTCTTCAATCCTTTTCAAATAGCTTTCGATATACGTATTTCCGCACAAAATACCCCCCTCC
>ERZ1034807.34-NODE-34-length-34695-cov-12.204850_pt1 | contig 34695 bp, 52 predicted proteins | sample MGYA00520648_ERZ1034807 | MGnify/ENA primary metagenome ERZ1034807 (study PRJEB33766, sample SAMN09781684) | gut metagenome | biome: gut microbiome | host: Homo sapiens | place: Madagascar | study: EMG produced TPA metagenomics assembly of the PRJNA485056 data set...
TAGAAGCCCCGCGCTTTATTTTCGACGGCGTAACCTACGACGCGAACGGCATAAGGCAATCGACGTATACGGCGGGCAGTCAAGCGGAGAAGTACGACAAAGTAATCGCGCCCGAGTTCGCTATGACGAAATCAAACCTTAGGGAACAGTTGCAACAGATAGGCGGCTTTATTCACGCCGAGCCACGGGTCAAAATCGTAGACGGCAAGTACATAATCGTGTTTGAGGAATACGGCAAGCGCGAATATTCGCCGATATCAAAAAAACGACATATCACAAAGGTTTTGAAGCAATCGGTAAACGACTTTTGCACCGAGCTTGATAGCACGGTCGACAACCTCGTCAATCGTCTTGCTTACGCTAAAGGCGTAATGTTTGAGCCGTATGTAGGCGGAGACGGTAAGTCGCTAAGAGCCGAAAGCGTAGCTATGCGAATAAATGACGAAAACGGCTACATTCCTACGCAATTGCCTATCGATAATAAATTCGCTCTTATAATAAACGCGCCTACCTCTGCCGCAGCTACCTCGTGGACGGGTTGGACGGATATTTCGGACTATTTATTCGAGAAAGCGGACTATGACAATATGTCAAGTATTCGCGGCGTTTATCCCTATTCTAAGGCGTTTGCGCTCTATTACACGCAAGGCGAAAAAGGCGTTCGCGGGTTATTCTTCAAAAACCCCGACGTTGTTTCTCAAGCGTGGTTTCAAAAGTATGCGATTATAAACATTCTCGAAGCCGTCGGAAAGACGATTGACACAAAGGGCGATTACCCTTATACAAGTATTCGGTTTCGTATATCGTACATTCCGAGATATTCGGCGAGGGTAAGGACAAGCAAGCAATTGATTATCCCCGGGCTTCCGTCGACGCTTGCGTACAATCAAGGAGCGAACCTCGTTGAAACAAGATATTACGGCGAAAACCTCAAAGGCGTTGTCGCAAGGCTTGGAAACGTAAAAAAGACTTTGACGTACAAAGTCGGCTACTTGACGGATATACCGAAAGCGGGACAATTGTTTGACAAAAACTACTATATTTCCGCGGTAGAATGGGAGATATTCTCGTCGTACTTCAAGGTGACGATAGGGCTTTCAAAGGACTTCAACCGCCTTTCGGAGTACGTCGGCATATCGTCCGTTAACCGTATGTACCAAGTAAGCGAAAAGCAAGCTCAAGCCCGCGATAGCGTTTTTAATGAGTATATCCTCGTTACTTACGATAACACGGCGGTAAAAGACGACGCAACGCTCGGACAAAGCCTCTTGACGCAGTCGCTTCAAAAAATGTTTCTTAGAAATATGCCCTCGGAAACAAACCTTTCGCCGATTTTTTGTACGGTGTGGGGCTTGACGAAAAAAGGCGAAAACGTTCAACCTTTCTACGCTTTGCTTCCCGTTTGCATATCGGCAATGGGCAATTCGTTTTCTTTTAGCGTTAAGTATGAAGACAACTATTCGGCGGGGCAAAAAGCCTCGGAGTTGACGATAGAGGGTGTAAAATCGAGGTGGGGCGAATACGTGCCTTACAACGACTACTACGGACGTTTTTATTGGCTCAACTTTGCATTTATGCCTCGAATTTCAGACGGAAACAAAGATAACGACAGCGAATACTTATTGCCGCAACGAGACTACCTTGCAATACGGCTTGGAGAGGTAGTTATTTCAACGGTGGATACTTTGACAAACAAAGAGCTTCCGATATTGTACCGCAAGGAAAGCACGGAGATACCGTCCATAACTTACGAAGCTTCTTTCGTCACCGATGACGATAAAACGATTATAGGGAGCGGCTTTGCACGGAACCTTTCGATAGTCGCAAATTCGTATATAGGCTATACGGAAGCGCGCAGACCTAAGCTTTATATCTTTGACGACGAATTACCCGTATTCGAAGGAAAGGTTGATTTAACGGGGCTTGAGGGCATTGTCGTCGACGCAACGCTCACGGCTCACGGCGAGGTTGTCCTCGGAAGTGTGACGGCTACGAAAAGCGGCAAGGCGTGGGCAATCGTGACTACTTCAAGCACTGTAAGTCACACAGTCGAAGACGAGGACGGCAACGCGGTTTTACAAAAGGAAGAGCGCGGGTGCGACATTATTCTCGGCAGAAACATTGAGGTGACAAACGGGCAAACGATTGATTTGCCGCGCCTCGTATTAAAACGAAAACTTTATTAAGGAGTTCAGCGAATGGACGATACTTATTTTATTCGACTAAGGGTCGGACAAGAGTTGCAACGCAACGCGCAAGCGGAAGCGGACGCGACCAAAGAGTACACGGAGCAGCTTGCCGTAATCGCCGAGGGGATAACCGCGGCGGAAGCGGCAAACGACACGGAGCTTGTCGAGCTTTTAAAGCGGTTTTATGACGCTACGGAAGAGAAGATAAGCGACGAACTAAACCACGCACGGTCGCTTCACGAGGAATACGTGGAGCTGACGGGCATAAAGACGGCGGAGGACTAAAATGTTTTTCTTATATGACGCAAACTTAAAACTTTTAAAAACCATTCCGAGCGACGTATATCAAGGCTCGGACGGGGCGGACGATATATACTTCCTCGTCCCGATTAACCCGAACGCGGCAATTAACGTTGCGTTCTTACTTCCGACAGGCAAAACGCTGACTTCCCGCCCGGCTACAAAGCAAGGCGAAACGGTAGGGCTTGAAACGCCCGACGGCATTTCATACGCTATGTGGAGCATAACGCTCACGGCTCAAGAAACGGCGTATGCGGGCAACGTCACGCTTCAAATCACCGTAATTTCGGGCGCAATGCGTATGACTTCACAAAAGGGCGTATTTCCCGTTTTAACGGGTGTGCCGCCCGTTCTTCCCGAAACTCCGCAAGCCGACGCTTATAACGACATTAGAGCGGCTATAGCGGCATTGCAAACCGCCGTGTATAACACAAAGGCAATAGGCATATCGACCTATTCGTATAACGAGAGCAAGAAGAATGCAACAATCAAAAGTTATGTCACGAGCGCAACGCGTGTAGTCGTACCCGATTATGTGATTAAGGGCGATGAGTATTATATCGTCACGGGCATAGACACGAACGTAAAACCGCCTACAAGCGTAACCGAATATGAGTTCGGCTCAAACATTACGAACATAGGCGCGGGTGCGTTTATGGAAACGAAGATAAAAAGCTTAGAGTTTCCGAAAAATCTTACTTCTATCGGTGCTTCGGCGTTCACCGACGCAACGACAAGAGAATTTTTGTTTAACGGCGCGGTTCCGACCATAGGAAGCTTTGCTTTCTCGGGCGTAAACGCGACAGCGTACGTTCCCGCGGTGTATTACGACGATTACGTGACGGCGTTTGAGACTTATCCCGGTATCGTCGTACAAAAGAAAAGCGAAACGCTTGCGGACGTAATCGAAACCGCAGACGAAGCAAAAGCAATTGCCCTCAAGGCACAATCGACGGCAAGCGAAGTAAAAACAGAATTAAACGGCAAGGTCGACAAATCTGCAATAGTTCAAGAAAAAGGCACCGCGACCGACAAAGTGATGTCGCAGAAAGCGGTTACGGACGCTTTAGGCGGAAAGGTTGATAAGATAGAAAAAGGTTTGTATTGGCGCGTTTATGCTGTTGACGGAATAACTGGAGCAAATAGTTTTATGGAAGTTTCTTTTGAGCCAAAAAAAGATAAAATTCCTGTTAGGGATGAATATGGTAGGCTAAAAGCTGAAGATGCAGTATACAACAAGGACGTAGTTAACCTCGGTCAACTCAACGAAAAAGTATCACGTGTTACGGACGCGGATATAGATTTATTATTTATTTAGGAGGCAATTTATGGCAAAATATTTAGACTATACGGGTTTATCACATTATGACGAAAAAATCAAAGGCGTTATCAATACGGAAGTAGAGGTACGCAAATCTGCCGATAACGACATTATAAAGAAATTTGCAGATTATCTTTTGAAAACGGGTGGCGTTATTTCAGGCGATTTAACAATTCAACAAAATCTTATCGTTCAAGGCACCACAAAAACCGAAAACACAGAAACGCTCAACGTAAAGGACGCTATTGTCGTTACAAACAGCGAGGGAGCGGACATATCGGCAACGCTTGCGGGCTTTGTAATTAGGCTCAACGCAACCGATTGCTACGGCATTATTTACGACAAAGCTACCGACAGCGTTAAGCTCGGTTTAGGCAAAATCACCGACGGCAAATTTGCGTTCAATACGGGCGAGGGTGAAGCCGTCGCAACAAGGGCGGATAGCACGGCGTTGACTGATAAACACCTTATACAGTGGGACGGCGCAAACTTCAAGTTTGTAGACGCTCAAGTAACTGCAGAACAGTTAATTTCTACTGACGCGGCTTTAGACAGCGCAATTCAGAAAACAAAGAGTGATTTAGCCGCACTAACTACCAAAGTGACTACAGTTGAGGGAACCGCAAACGCGGCGCAGTCATCTGCAAACGCAGCGCAGTCATCGGCGAATGCAGCACAAACAACTGCAGACGGAAAACTTGACAAAATGAAAGAAACAACGTCATATGACCGTGCGTATGTTAGACGCGGGTCTGCTGATACTGCTATGACAATTAGCAATGAAGCGGGCAAGGCAAACGCTCTTGTGCAAACAGATGCCTCGGGAAATGTTCAAGTTAAGGCTGGCGAAAGCGGAACCGACGCTGTAAACTACACACAATTAGCGGCAGTAGACACTAAAGCGAGTACGGCACAAACAACTGCAGACCAAGCGACGAACGAAGCAAGAAGCGCACAGAGTATGGCGGCGGGAAAACAAGATAAACTCGTTTCGGGACAAAACATAAAGACCGTAAACGGGCAATCTGTTTTAGGCTCGGGAGACGTATCAATTACAGTTCCCGAGGTGCAATCGATAACAAATGCGGAAATTGACGCGCTGTTTGCATAAGGGGGTAACTTATGGCTAAATACTTAGATAAAGACGGCTTGACGTATTACGACGGAAAAATAAAAGCTGTCGTTGGCAAAAAGCAAGATAAACTCGTTTCGGGACAAAACATAAAGACCATAAACGGGCAATCTGTTTTGGGGTCGGGCGATATCCCAATTAGCGGCGGTGGCTCAGCTGGTGTTTCGTCTATCGGCGGCAAGACGGGCGACATTGTGCTTGGCGACGGGCTTAATATTATCGGGCAAACCTTACAATGCACAAATATAGGCAGTCTTCGAGGAGAAACAAGTGAGAACTTGATTTTTCAATTTATGGGAGACGGCGGCAACAGTGTACCGTATGGCTTTTACGCTCCCACGACAAGTCCTATAGGCAGCATTACTCCCACCGACCCAACCTTTGAAGATTATTTAGACATATTGGTATATACGAACGTTTACCTTTACGAGCGCGTAACCGAAACGGATTCAAGCAAGCTTATTAAAAACGTAACGCCGCTTATACTCACATATGGGGACGGTGGTTTTTCGGGTGCGGTGCTTATGAAAGCCCCCGCCCTTAACGATACTGACTCGGATGTTTACTTTGTAATGAATGTTTCGTGGCACTATGGTGACCCAATGTTGGCTCAAATAAACGGGTTGAGACTTGATTTGCGCATAACAAACAACGAAAACAACGAATTTGTCGGTCATATCATTATATCTTCCGCAAAATGGGCTGAGGGTATAATAACATTCTACACAGAGTCGTTGCTTAATTCTGGGATTGATTATAGAGAACTACCCGCTGTTTTTGCAAATCAGAACTCTTTTTATGTTTTTCGTCATGATTGGACCACCGAGAGCGATTTTCAAGGTATAGAAATACTAAGGGCTGACACAATTGACGGCACTTATTCGCCCGTAAGCCAAGACAATATGTCAATAAACATCGTACCATATTCGATATAAGGAGCAAGTTATGAATAAGGTTTTGTTTTATAGAAAAAACAATCGGGTTTTTAGAATTTATCCGTCAAACAACACAGTCTATTACGACAAAAAAACTTGGGATGAAATAATCGTTGACAACGTTCCCGCTCTCGGCGGCGAAAATCATTCGCTTTATATAGAGAACGGTGAAGTTGTTTCTAAGCTCGACACCGACAAGGTTGCGCGTATCAAAAGGGAAACTCTTTTAGATTTAATCGCTAAAAAGAAAGCCTTGCTTATCAAGTACCGCGAAGATATCGAACAAGTAGACCTCTTCGGAATGGAACGTGCCGACTATGCTGAAAAGAAAGCGGCGTGCAAAACGCTCGTTGAAGAACTTCGGGAGTTAGAAAAAGAATTAAGGAGTTGACAATGAAAGCAACAATAACACTCGGAAGAGAGGGCGCGTCCCTCTCTTCTTCTACTTTTGTACAAACGGAAGATAAAACGCTCGTCTTAGAGTTCAAGAGCGTTTATGACCTTTCCGAAGCAGTAATCACGCTAAAAAACGGCGAGCTTGAAAAACGCTATGACTTCAAAAAGCAATTCACCGTTCCCGACGAATTTATGAATGCGGGGCGGCTTTTGATTCGCGTTACGTTGTACGTTAGCGGCGACCCTGTTAAGGCGTGGAATATTAGCCCGATAAAGCTTAAAGAGGTTGACGAACAATTTTATGCGTACGACGAGCTTAACGACATTTTAACCCGTATAGAAGCCCTCGAAGAGGCTACAAAAATAATACTTTAAGGAGCAATTTATTATGAAAATCAAAAAGACATTTTTTGCACTTATCGCCGTTTTGGCGTTGGTTATAGCACTTTCCGTTTCTCTTAGCTTCAAGCCCGTTTATGCGGAAGAAGTCGGCGACGAACAGACCGAGCAGTCGGGGCAATCGAGCGACGGACAGACCGAAACGTCAAGCGGCGAACAGACCGAAACGCCGGGCGAAGATACGCAAGTAGGCGACAACCTCGACACGACCGAGAGCGGACTTCTCGACAAGATTGCAGAGCTTACGGCGAAAATCAATTCGCTTACAAACGCGGACTACTTCGTTAAAAACATATTGCCGCTTATAACGGGCGCGGGTTCGGCTATTATCGGCTTTGTTTTAATGCTTTTCCCGACGATACGAAACAACAATAAATACAGACAATTACAAGGCTTTTATACACAGATAAAGGACGAAAACGAAGCTTTGAAAACCCTTTTAACTTCTACCGATATACCGAGCCTTAAAGACGCGTTTAAAGCGGTTGTAAAGGACGAACAGCTTGAACTCGTGGACAAGTTTATAAAGGAAACTAAGATAAACGAGAAAGGGCTTGCGGGGCTTGAAACCGATTTAAGCGTAGCAATAGGTAAAATCAACGCGCTTATATCCGCGGCTCAAAACGTATGGGCAAAATCTCCCGAAGCAATGGCGGCGTTGACGGAAGCACCCGAACGCGGAACGCTTGTTGCAATGCAGAGAGAAAACGACAAACTAAAAGATTACATAAGACAGACGAAAGGCGAGGAAGCCGAGGCTATTATCAAAGAATTGGGGGTGTAAGATATGAAACTTACAAACTCGGGAAAATGTAAGCTATATCGACTTTACGCCTTTATAGCTTACGCAATACCTATGGCGGTGCTGTTTTTCGTAAATTACAACGCTTATAAGCAAGAGGGCGGAGCCGTCGGTTTTTGGGGCTTCGTCCTTTTAGGCTTTGTCTTTTTGGCGTTCAAAGAGCAAATACTGACGTTGTTTAAGAAGCGTATGCTCATGACGCTTTCGGGAACGCTCTTTATATTCGCTATCCTTATGCAATTCATAGCCAACCAAATTATACTCATTACGGGCGTATCTTTTGCGGCGGGGCTTTTATCGTCCTTTATATCCGTAGTCGGCGACGTGTACGCCGAACGCTCGTATAGAATGGTGGACGGCGAAAAGATAAAAAACACGTCCCCGGCGATACCCGACAAGCAAGCATGGCTTGAAGCTTACGGGTGGAATTTTACGCGCGAGGACGAAGAACCTAAGGAGTAAAACATGAATCTCGATATTAAAGAACCCGTCGAAAGGTTTGTGCCGAAACCTAAGCGCGTAGTCGGCTTTGTTAGAGAAAGACTGCTCGATTATTTTATTCTCGTCATAATCTGCCTTTTGCTCGGCGTATTCGAAATATTCGTCATTAAAAAAAGCGACAATCTCGGAAACCCCGATTATTGGTATCACGCGGGGTGCAGACTTTTAGCCTACACCCTTGCGGGTACGCTCGGCTTGCGTACACGGTATCGTAAAGTCAAGGCGGAAAATACCATGTTGAACAAGCTTTTAGCGGAAAACAGCGACATTATGCCTAACATAACGGCGGAGTTCGAAATCTTTATACAGAAAATAAACGACCGCATAAAGGTAGCCGCATGGCGCGCAAAGGTAAACAAAAAGCTTGCCAAGCTCGAAAAGTCGGCAGACGTAAACGTATTGAGATACGCCGCCGACGGAGACGAGCAGCACCTTTCCTCTAAGAAGTTGAAAAAGAAAGCCTTTCAATATATAAAGAACAAAGAGAACTTGCAATACCTTTTAACGGACGAATATTGCTCCGCCGTCGAAAGTCTAAACGTGAAAGCTTACCATATTTACACGCACGACTTCGGAGCGAGCAGAGGCGACAAGGAAGACTACGATTTTTTAAAGACTCGTACAAACGTAGGAGCAAACAGCGCGGGCAAAATAGGTTCGCTCTTAATCGGCACAATAATAGTCGCGCTTCTTATAGGCTCGTTTTCCTTGTCGTTTGACGAGGTAGCCGCCGAAGAAGTGCTTACGCGCGTTGTGTCTATCGTCGTCGGTTGCGCCGTAGACGTAGGCTTTACGCTTTGGAAGTTTGTCGAGGGCGCAAACTCTGCCGAAAAGGTCGTCGAAGAAGAGGACTTGCGGGTCGCTATGGACAAAAACAGATTGCTGAAAGAGTACCAAAAAGAGAGCGCAAAAACCGCCTAATTTTTTAGTAACAAATTTAGTAACAATTTTCTGAATTTTTTAGTAACAAAATTTAGTAACATTTTACAACTTAATACACCTACATACAGCTACAAAGCCCTAAAAAACGAGCAAAAAATAGCAGAAAAAGCCCCCGACAGTGGCTTAAAAACCACTTTTTCGGGGACTTTTTGCATATGGTGCGGATGAAGGGAAGCGAAATATACTATATATAGTACAATTTGCGCTCCATATACCACAATATATTGTGTATTTTTAAAATTGTAGCAATTTAGTAACAAAAGCGGCGTTTTTTCTATAAAAATGCCGTCTTTTTTTATGCCCTTTTAGCCTATCAAATCGACGATTTTTTGCTTGTCCGTTTCGTACATATGCCCGTATGTTTTCGTGACTTGCTCGACGGTATCGCCGATAAGGTCGGCAACGACCATGAAGTTCGCTCCGAGATGAATACACATTGAGACGAACGAATGCCTTAAGTCGTGTATTCTTATGTGCTTAAGACCCGCTTTTTGCGTATATTCCGCAAATTTGCGCCTTAAGGTCTCGTAAGCGACGGGCTTATCTCCGCCGAAGAGAAAAGGCGATTGCGGCGTGTAAGAGCAAAGCTCATCCCAAAGCGTGTCGCAAATTGGCGTTGTGTAGCACTTGTCGGCTTTGGTGGAAGTGATTTTGTAAGGCGAGCCGTCAAGCGTTCGGATAGTAAGCGACTTGTTAAAGTTTATATGCGATATTTTAAGGTCGGACGGAGTGAGCGCAAGCACTTCGCTTTTTCTGCGCCCGGTGTAAAAGAGAACGGAAAAGAGGGTACGATACATTTTATCGTCTACCACCTCTATAAACTTTTCAAAATCGGCTTTCGTCCAAAACTGCATAACGGGCTTTGACTCCCGTTTCTTCGGCGGCTTTACTTCTTTTAAAAGGTTCTTCACGCCGTAACGGCTTTCGGCAAAGTCGAGAAACATTGAGAACGATTGCCTAATTTTCAAGAGGTAGTGGGAAGAAAGGTATTCGTTTGTGCGCGGATTCTTTCTCTGCCAAAGTTCGTCTTGCCATTTATACAAGTCTTCTTTGGTTATTGCATTTACTTGATTTTCTCCGAACGCCGAAAGAACGAAGTTAGTTAATATAAGCTTTCTATCCCACACAACGCTCTCTTTGTTTTGATTTACGATTGCGTTTACATATATTGGCAAAAGTTCTTTTACTTTAAAGGTTGATTTTCCCTTTTCTACGGCTTTTTTCTTTTTTAGCGGGTTCTGCTTCCATAGCGTGCAGTTCTCCGTCACAAACGACAAATAAGCGGCTTTGGCAAGTGCTTTCGTTTCGTAACCCGAAAGCTTCTTTTGTATCTCGGTGCCGTCTTCCGTTACCACACGAAAAACAACGTCGTAAACCTTGCCGCGGAGTTTTGTTTTTCGTTCTTGTATATTATATTTATTCGATGATATGTATAACATAATTACTTCCTATTTACAAAACCTATTGACGGGTTAAACAAGTCCCAAATAAGTAAAAAAATAAATACGGCGCAAAACACGAGACAAATAATACCTAAGGCTTTTATAAGCTTGTTCTTCTGTATTATCGTTCGTTCGTAAACGGCTACAAGTCGTTCGTGGTCGTCGGGCTTGGCTGATTCTTCGGGAGACATAGCGTTGATAATCGCCGTAAGCGTTTCATAGCCGGGGTCTTGCGTCTGTCCCGATAAAATGCGGTTGACGGTAGGCAAGGGAACGTTGCTTTTGTCGGCGATTTGTTGCGCGGTTAAGCCCGATTTGTCTTTGAGTGCTTTGAGTTCTTCATGCTTCATTTTTTTCTCCTTTTGAAAAATGATTTATTATAAAAACCGTATTTGATAAATGAAATTATCATTTTTGATACGGTGTTTACCAAAATTGAGTATTGACTTGCCGCCGCTACGGTGGTATCATTGAGCCAAAGGGGGACAAACCAATGAACGAAAAAATTAAACTCATTCGTCGCATAATCGCGGCGAAACTCACAAAGCAAGAACTTGAAGCAATGATTAAAAAGGCAAAAGACCTTAAACGGAAAAGTTGATACGCCGTGAACTATTTACTTGTGTTATAATGCTATCATAAAGGAGTACCGTTATGGGAAAAATCTATACTAAAAACAAGACGAACGAACTGTATTCGTGGGGGCTTAGACACCTTGCCTCGTACATTTGGTGCGAAGATAAGCATATATTCGAGGCACGAATGCTCGGAATGAGCAACGAAACGCTTCGCAATGCAACCTCAATTTTTGAGGCGGTTGCGGAAACCGTGCCGTATAAGTACAAGGGTAAAAAGGTTGAACCCGCGCCCGAAGATAAGGAACTCGTCGAAGAATTGAAAAAATTCGTCCGTTTCCGTTTTACAACTCTTTATTGCGCGCATAGAAAAACGAAAGAGCAGATAATCGATACATATAAAAAGTGTACCGCAAAATATGTCGGCACTTTATATGATTACAAAGGCGACAAGAAAGAGCCGTGTTTTTACTACCTCGTAGAGGCAGACGGAAAAAAGAGTGTATTTGTAGCGGGTCCTTTTATTCTCAAATTTTGGGAATTATTACAACAAGAACCTATGTTTATTGATTATTTTGCTTCTTAGAGTCGCGTTCGTTAAGGGCAATCATCGCTTTGTTGTAAGCGTCGGTGTCTTTAACTTCGCTTGTGCTAAGCATTAAAATAATCTTTTCACGGGAAACTCCCGCGTCAATTGCGGGCTTGATTGTTGTTTCATAATAACCACCCTCGAAGAATTTAGCGTATTCTTCTGCTGCTTGGTCTACTCTGTTATTTTTTCTTTTCATAAAAATTACCTCATTTGTGGGCGGGCTTCGGCTCGTCCTTTTTTTATTTTGAAAGTTGATACGTTGTGAACTATTTAGTTGTTGTATAATCTTAGCATAAAGAAGTACCGCTCGAAAGAGTTGACAAACAAAAAGAGGTATGCTAATATGATATGGCACGAAGATGACCACCCGCGTGACGACCTCGGACAGTTCACCGAGAAAGGAAACACCGGGCGAAAAACGGAAAAGAAAGAGTTTCGGCAGAACGCAAGTTATAGCGAAATAGTCAAAGCGGATAGGCAACCGCCCCGCTATCGAAAAACTAAGGCTTTAACAAGTGCGGTGTTTGATACGCTAAGCACGAACCGCAAAAAGCTTGAAAGACACGGTGAGTGCGAAGTCGAAGTTTTTGTTTCCGGGTATAAGTACAAAATTGCTTTATTCGGGCAAGACAAAGACTATGATTATATGATATTATCGAGGAGACTTATATGACAGACCTTGAAGAATTAAAAGTATTGCTTGATAAAGTCGGCAGTCCAAGTAGAAGAACATATACTTATTTAGTCGGGCGCGATTTAGGTGTTTCGCGGGAAATAATCGATTTTATTAAAGAAAACAATATCGATTATGCAAACGCCGATGATGAGGAAAACCCCGATTGCGACCGCGCTTACCTTGACTATTTGAAATTATCGCGGTTTGTTGATTCGCTCGAAGCTAAGTACGGCTACGATACAAGCGAGGACGACATAGACGAAGAATAACACCAATTAGCAGAGTTAAACCTCTGCTTTTTTCTTGTTTTAACAAAAATTCTAAAAAAATTGAAACAAATTTTCGAAAAATGTGTCAAAACAGTTGGCATGTTTTTTTTTCGCTAAAATTAGAGGCGCAAACGAAAAAACGCTTACTTCCGCTTGCTTAACAGATAGGTTAAGTAGTCGTTCATTTTTTCGACTTCATCGCTTGACATTTGCATGATTAAGTTTATAAGCTCTTGTTGTTCGGAAGAGGTTTTTATTGAAGAATCTTCCCACCCCAACAAGTATATAGGTGTTGTATTTAACACTTTCGCAATCGTGTCTAATTTAGATAAAGGAATATCTGTAATTATGCCATTTTCATATTTTGAAATTGTTTGCTTTTTTGTTCCCGTTTTAATGGCTAATTCTTCTTGAGTTAAACGCGCTTGTTCACGTTTAATTCTTATTCTGTCACCTAACGTCATAAGCACCTCGTTTTTTCCTCATTATACAAGTAAATAACAAAAAAGTCAATTGAGCGGAAAAAAAATTCCTAAAAAGTTACAAAAAACACTTGACAAGTTACAAGCAACGTTGTATAATGAAGTCACTTAATAAGTTACGGGAGGTTTTTATGAAGCTTAATAAATTAGAAGCAATAATCGTTGAACGCGGTTATACTCAAAAGCAAGTTGCCGAAAAAATCGGCATTTCTTCTAAAACATTTTATTCCAAAATGAAAAGTGGTATATGGAACTCAAACGAAATAAAGCAATTGATAAAATTATTAAAAATCGAAAATCCGATTGAAATTTTTTTGTCTTAATAGTCACTTAACAAGTTACATTGAAAAACGAGGTGGAATTATGGAAGGGTGCGCAACGCCGCAGAGGCGAGAAGAAATATTAAGCAAAGACTTTTTAGGGATATCGGACGTTATGGAGCTGCTCGGCGTTGACCGGGGCAAGGCGGGCGCGATAATAAAGAAAGTCAAGTACAAGAGCGACCGATTAGGCATACAAGGCAAGATACACTTACAAGACTATATAGACGCGTTCAACTTAGATATCGCGCGATACGTAGTAGGGGGTGAAAAAAATGAAAGTAGAGACTAAGGGTTGGAAGTACGCTTTAATCTCTCTCGGAATATCGGCGGTTTTAATCGCCTTAGGGGTGATACTATGATAGGCAAGCCCGAACTGTCCGAAGAAACAAAGCGGCGGGCTAACGAGGTATACAGATACCTAAGGACGGAAGCGCGCCCGGTAACGAAAGAAGAGCTTTGCTCGTTTCTCGGTTGGGAATACAATTCGAGCAGCGAGCGGCGTGTAAGAGATTTAATCTCTATAATAGCCAAGCGCAAGCCTATAATCGCGACGAGCGACCAAAGGGGCTACAAAGTGCCGACGGTAGACGACTTAGAAGCGGTCGAACACCAATGGCGCGAGCTTGACAGCAGAATATCAGAACTTGCAGCAAGGCGAGAGCCGTTAATAAAATTCGCCGAAAAAATCAAATTTGCGAGGTAGGAAAAATGGCACAATTTATAACGACTTACGAGCTGGAAAAAGAAAAGAAAGAGCGCGAAAAAAGACTTGAAATCTCAAACACAAAGATAGCTACAATGGACTTAGGCATAAGCGAAAAAGTTCAAACGGAAATGGCTAAACTTTGTAGCCGCGGGATAAACATTGACGACGTGCGAATGCTTAAAACCCAGCTCGATATTTTTTTGGAGAGCTACGACGAAGAAGTAATGTTTGCGACAGTCAATAAGAAAAAGATTGTAGAAATCAACGACGTTATTTCAAAGCGCGAGAAAGAGCGGGCGGACAGAGAACGCGTGACAGAGTTAAGGGCGCAAGCGGACGCGCTCGAAAAAAGGATAGAGGCGGCGAACGAAGATGAAACAATTTGAAGTGTACCGCGTAGTCGACGCGTTTAATGACGAGGAAAGTTACATAAACCCCGAGACGGGCGAAATCGATATCGAAATGTTTAACAATATAAAGCTCGATATCGACGAAAAGCTCGAAAACGTCATAAGGCTCATAAAGAACACGGAAGCCGAGAAAGCGGCTTTAAAACAAGCGGCGGACGAGCTTGTGGCGCGTGCAAAGCAGAAAGAAAAGACGATTGAAAGCTGGAAGAGGTGCTTAGCTTACGCGCTCGGCGCAACAAACAAAGTCAAGTTCGAGGGCGTAGCCGGGAGTACGGGCTTTAAGAAGCTTCCGCCGTCGGTAAAGCTCGACGACGATTTCGTTGAAAAATGGAAAGAAAGCGGCAAATACTTACGCCAAGCCGAACCCGAACCCGACAAAAAAGCAATCGCCGAAGCGTTAAAAAACGGCGAGACGGTAGAGGGCGCAAGGCTTGAAACGGGTACGAAGCTGTACGTGAAATAACGAGGTAGGGAAAAATGGGAAATTTAGACATTTACGAGGCACTCCGAGAAGTGCCGAAAGACGCACAAAGACCTATTCAAGCGGGCAGACTTAAAGGCAAAACGGATATCAACCCTATGTGGCGAATAAAAGCCCTTACGGCGCAGTTCGGACCTTGCGGCGTAGGTTGGGTTCCGGAAATACAACGGTTTTGGTTAGAGCGCGGAGCGGGCGAGGAAATCTCGGCGTTTTGCGAGATAAAGCTTTTCGTTAAATCCGCCGACACTTGGAGCAAGGGCATACCGGGGATAGGCGGAGCGGCGTTTGTAGCGAACGAGAAGAACGGGCTTTACACTTCCGACGAATGTTTTAAAATGGCATTCACGGACGCAATCAGCGTAGCGGCAAAACTGCTTGGCGCGGGCGCGAACGTTTATTGGGGCAGCGACGGCACGAAGTACGGTAAGGATGAAGAGCAACCGACGGGCGGCAAAAACAAACCGAAAACGGGCGATAAAAGCCGCTACGACGAGCTGTTGAAGATTTACAACGGCGACAAGAAAAAGGTCGAGGGCATACTCGAATATGTTCGCAGCGCATACGAGGACGACAAATTGACCTTTGAGGAAATGGCGGAAGCCGATTGGCTGATGATAAAAGAAAAGGCAGAGAAAAAGGTGTCGGCAAATGGCGGAAGTAAACAAGTACCCGCTTGACGCGGACGAGAAAGGGTGGTTCGTAAGGCTCGGTGACATAACCGACCTTGCGATACACCGTAAGGCAAAAGAAGCGTACGTGCAGATTATAGACGGCAGACCGCTGAGCGGCGAGCAAAGGCGAATGTGCTATGCGCTTATCAATTCCGTATCCGAATGGAGCGGACAACCCGCACAAGATTTGAAAGAACTTTTTAAAATGCAGTTTATGGCGGAGAACATACAAGACTTAGGCGACAAGATATTCAGCTTATCGGACGCGCCGATGAGCCTTGTAGCAAGCTTTCAACGGTTTTTAATAAAGTTCATTATCGAGAACGACGTACCCGTCAAAAGACCGCTTTTAGAGTACGTAGACGACGTAAACGACTACGTATATCACTGCTTAATCAATAAAAAGTGTTGTATATGCGGAAAGAAAGCCGACCTACACCACGTTGACGCGGTAGGAATGGGTCGGGACAGAACGGAAATAGTTCACCTCGGAATGAGGGCGTTGCCCTTATGCCGGGAACACCACACCGAAGCGCACACGCGCGGCGATAAAGCTTTTGTCGAATTATACCACCTTTGCGAGGGTATCGAGATAGACAAAACGCTTTGCAAAATCTATAAATTAAAAGGAAAATAATTATGAACAAGATAACAATTATCGGTAACCTCACCCGCGACCCCGAAATCGCGGAAACGCCTACGGGCGTAACCGTTTGCAAGTTCGCGGTGGCTGTAAACAGAAAGTACAAAGACGATAACGGCGAAGTCGTAACGGACTTCTTCAACGTGGTAGCGTGGCGAGGGCTTGCGGAGAATTGCGGAAAGTACCTTGCAAAGGGCAAAAAGGTTGCGGTGGTAGGAACATTGCAAAACCGCTCTTACACGGACAAAAACGGCGTTACACGGTACGTAACGGAGATTATCGCGGAAGAGGCGGAGTTCTTAACGCCGAGGGCGGAAGAACAGCCGAAAGCTAAGCTTACCGAAGTAGAGGACGACGGCTTGCCGTTCTGATAGCGAGGCGGAAAAATGGGAAGAACGGAAAAAGTAAATTTCGATTTCTTCCGACTTGAAACGAGTTTTTTCTCAAACAAGAAAATAAAGTCTCTCAGACGGTTGCACGGAGCAATTGGGGTATCGACGTATCTATATCTTCTTTGCTATATCTATGGTAACGACGGCTACTACATGCAGTTTTCAAGCATTGAGCAGCTGTCGTACGATATAGCCGAAGCTGTAGCGAACGGTAACGTTGCACACGTGGCGGGTCGGATAACTGACAGTATCAACTATTTAGCGAAGAATGGTATGTTAGATGAGGATTATATCGCGAAAGGTGTGATTACGAGTGTATCTATACAAGAGACCTACATAGCAATGTGCCGCGCAGCCAAGCGCGTTATAAAAATGGAAAAGTTCTGTCTTTTAGGCGAGGACTTTATAAACGCGGAGAAAAAACCGATTTATTCGGAAGAAAAGGCTATTTCTTCGGAAGAAATGCCGATTTATTCGGAAGAAATGCAGCCAATAAGAGTAAATAAGAGTAAAGAAGAATATGGAGAGGGATATGGGCGCGCCCCTACAATAGATGAAGTCAACGCTTATGCAGACGAAATCAACGTTAGGATAGACGCTAAACGCTTTATCGACTACTACACGGCTAAGGGGTGGGAGATAGACGGGCAGCCTATAAAAGATTGGAAAGCCGTTGCTTCTAAGTGGAGTTCGGCGCGGACAAGCCCTCCCCGGGCAAAGCCTACGACGGGCAACCCGTTTCTTAATCTTCTTAAAAGCGAGGAAAACGTATGACAAGACAAGAGGCTTTAAAGATATTGGCGGTTTTAAGGGTAGCTTATCCGAACAGTTACCGCGGGCTTGACGAAGATATGGCAAGCGCAATGGCGGGGCTATGGACTTCACAGTTTGCTAATATGCCTTATTCGGTAGTATCGCTTGCGGTAGAGCGATTGATAAGCAAGTCAACCTTTCCGCCGACGATAGCGGAAGTAAACGATGAGTTGCGTTCGTTGTGGGCGGAAGCTACGACTTTGCTCGATATGCACGAGCAAAGCTACGAATGGGGAATGCTCGAACATAGGCTTAACGAAAGCACGGTGAAAACGCTCGAAGCGATAGAGGAAGCTACTTCGCCTATGCGGTCGGGCAAATACGAAGTTCCGCTCGTGGAGTTGATAAGAAGTCAAAACTTACAGCTAACAGCTGAAAACAAAAAAATCGAAAAAAAGAGGTAAATTGAAATGATTGTAATACCTTACATAGATGTAAGTACCGGAAAAGAAAAACTTTATAATGCGAGAGAAGTCGAGAACTTCATCTGCAAAGCAATAGGCGAGGCAAACTCCACCAACGTTATAAAAAGAAATGGTATTCTGTGTATAATTTATAAAACCATAGACACCCTTGCAATAAATCTATCAATTGACGCGGATAGGTTTTTGCCAACGAATAAGGTAGGTGAATAAAATGGAAACAATTTTTTTTATAGTGCAAGTAATACTTGTGATACTTGTTTTAGCTACGGAGCTTACCGCTTGTTTTGTTGTTGTAAACAACAGTATAGACTGCACGAAATTTCTAAAAGAACAGCAAGAAAAGATTGAAGATAAACAAAGAATAATGTCTCTAAGTTTTAATGACAGTTTATGTTTTGCGCGTGACGAGATACGAGGTCATTGTAACCTTGTCTATGAAATGTTGAGAAAAACAGAACAAATGCTCAAAACTAATCAAGAAGCAGAGAAAAAAGCAATAATGCAAGAGATATGCGAAAAACTTATGAAAGGTTATCAAGAGGTAAGAAAAATGAGCTACAGAGTAAAACCGAACAAATACGAAATCACAATCGACTTCGTATTCGAACACGACGGCGAAGAGTACAATTTTAAGGTAGTAGAGCGTGACGCACGACAAGCGATACTTGATGAGTTTGTCAAGCCCGAGAACCGAGAGGCAGTGGACAAGTTCTTAAAAGAGAATGACCTTTGGGAAGAGACGCTCAGTAAGCTCGATACGTTCCTCAATGAACACTTCGAGGAAGAGTTTCACCGGGAGGTAAGTAAATGGTGATATCGAAAGCTCATTGCTTTTTTGAGCAGAGCGGCACTTTCAAAAAAGAGTTTCAAAAGCTTGGGATAGCGGCGGAAGATTATGATATTCTTAATGATTTCGGTGAAACCGACCACGTTATAGACCTTTTCGAGGAGATAACGAGGGCGTACGACGGTGTAGAAAGTATCTTTGACGATATATTGCCGTCGGACTTAATTGTAGCGTTCTTCCCGTGTACGAGGTTTGAAGAACAGATACTTCTCAGCTTTAAAGGAAATAATTTCGCTCTTAAAAATTGGAGCGAAATACAAAAACTTGAATATAACTTGCGTTTGCACCGGGAACTTTCATATCTCTATGAAATGGTTACTAAGCTTTCGATTGTTTGTATACGTCGAGGTTTGAAGCTGGTAATCGAGAATCCGCATTCTTCACAACATTATCTTGTTAAATATTGGAGTTTGCAGTCTGCTTTTGTAGACAACGACAGAACTTTGCGTGGCGATAAGTTTAAGAAACCGACGCAGTATTGGTTTATAAACTGCAAGCCATCCTACAACGTTATTTTCGAACCGCAGATTATACACAAAGAGTACAAAACGATTGAATATTGCAGCAACAAAGTCGAGCGTTCGATGATAACGCCCGAATACGCAAATAGATTTATAAGGGAGTTTTTATTATGACAGATTACAAGAGATTAACCGAAAAAATGGGCGGAATTTATATTACAAATTGTGATAATTGTCCGTCAATAGCATTGTGCAACGAAAAGAAAATGCTTCCCACGAGATTGCAACGCTTTTGTTGTGCCGAATTAAAAGAACGCAACGATATCCCCGAGCTAAAATTCGCTACGCATTCTTTCGGCGTTCGCAAAACCGAAAGCTTAAAGAGGGCAAACAATCGCGACAGTATCGAAACAAGAAATACCGAGAGCTTTGGCAAGACTTTTCAAAAATTCCACTTCGACAAAGCGGACGAAGTTAAGCAGACGAGCGCGTGCTACACGAACAAATACTTCATAGTTAACCCAATTGCTTATTGGACGGAAGAGGAAGTTTGGCAATACATACACGAAAACAATATTGAGTATAACCCTTTATACGACAAAGGTTTTACAAGAATAGGTTGTATCGGTTGCCCTATGGCGGGTAAGCATAGAATTGAGGAGTTTAAAGCTTATCCGAAATACAAGGCACTTTATAAAAAGCTTTCCGACAAGATAGAACGGGAAATGCCGAATGACAGTTGGAAGAAAAACTCAAACGGCAAATACAAAACTCTTTTTGAGTGGTGGCTTGAAAACCAAGATAGCGAGGCAACAGGAGAATGATACCACCGTGCAAAGATTGCCCCGACAAGGGGTGCGGCGCAAAACACGCCGAATGTAGTAAGTATCTTGCTTTCAAAGCCGAGTGCGAGGGTGCAAGGGCAGAGAGGCATTTAGAGCAAAAGGGCGCGATATATGCGCATAAGAAAATTTATAAAAAGAGGTAAATTTATGGAAGAAATAGAACAGATTTATAGGGAACTTCCACAAATACTTTTTGTCGAAGACGGCTCCGTCGATTTAGACGAGTTAAAAGCTGTATTAAAAGGAACGGGCATAGAAGTTGTCGTATATAGACAAGGCTCCCCTATGCCGCAACTTGTTAATTTGCAAGAGGAGATGATTAAAAAATTATGAGCAGAAAAACTTATGTTAAACTACCGCCCGAAATGTTCGAAACGTTAAAAAAAGAGGGCTTAATGCGAGTAGAGTATGCGAGAGACCGAGAAATAGGCGACTTTACACGAAAGATTGCGGCAGAGGTAATCGAGGCAGAAGAAAAGGTTGTTTTCGAAGCAGTATTGACTGCCGCGAAAGAAGCGGGCGTTGATACGCTCTACATACTAACCAAAGAATTTATTTTATCGGCGTTAAAGCACGAAGCAGAACGCCGAAAAGGAGCAAAACAATGAAAAAGAAAATTTTAGCAATACTTGTAACGCTTATGCTTTTATGCATAGCTTGCCTTGCCGGGTGCAACGGCTCGATAACCAAAGCCGTAGACAAGAACGTTTACGGCGGAAGCGGCGACACGACCGTGTACATACACATATACAACTACGAGGGGCGGCATATATGGGCTACGACGTGCCTAAGGCGCGAATACACGCTTGAAGCCTATCAGTCCTCATATGTTCTCACCATTCGCAAGAACGGGGAAACAAGGTACTACGTAGGCGGTATAATCGAAATACGAGAGGTGCCGAATGGAACGACAATTGACAATTGAGCAGATGAGCGAGGCGAACGTCCTATTGCAGCAGCTTGTAGAGGGCGTGCAAGACCGTTGGAAGCGTGGAATCAAGTCGGGGATAGCTTCTCACGAAGCCTACGACATAGTAGACAAAATACACGAAGTAATACATAGAGGTGAAAAATGATTGAAATTAGAATAAAAGAGGGCAAGATAAAAACGACGATAGCGACGAAGTCGGACAAGCTCCCGGGCGAAGTATACGACCTTTTCTCAAGGTTTTTATTAAGCCTACAAAAAGAGCTTCCGAACGAGCAAGCGGACACGGCGACATTCGCGGCGTTCTGTGCAGTCAATGAGTTTATCCCTACGGGCGAAGTCGAAACTTGGGCGGCGCGCGCGGAAAAGCTCCACGAACACGAAGAGGCTTGATATGAAGTTGGACGATACGAAGCAACTATTGAAAGACCTTAGAAGCAAGCGTAGGCAATATCTGTCTGCGCTTGGTCGCGTCCAACTCTTAAGCGAAACGATAACGTCAATAGGTTTGACGGCTTCATACGAGGCAGAGGGCGTGAAAAGCTCTGCGCTCGACAGTCCGACAGAGCGGGCGGTTATGCGGCTTTTAGAGGCGAAAGAACGGCTCGAAAAGCTCGTCGGCGAATACCTCGACATAGAAGACCGAATAGCGGCGGCGTTAGATAGCCTTACCGACGAGGAGCGCGAGGTGGTTGTGGAACGGTATATGAATATGAAGACAATTGCGGAAACGACGCAAAAAATGTTCATATCCGTAGCTACGGGAAATAGGCGTTTGAAGTCGGCTTTGCAAAAAATTTCTGAAAAAATTGAATAATGATACGCCGTGATACGTTTTTTGTGTTAGAATGGTATCATTGAAAGTGTAGGCAAACGCTTTCACTCTTCGATTTCACTATTTTTCCCCTTATCAAACGCATGGCGGTTTCTAAAAAGAAGCCGCCTTTTGCGTTAAAAGGGTTGACAACAGACAAAAGGAGTGTTATTATTATGGCGACGTACAGACAAAATGCGAGCTATGATTTCATATCAAAGAAGCCGTGGGACCCGGCGACTGCGGAAGTAATCGACGACGAGGGCGGGACGACAAACAAGAACGCATTGCCTTTCGGGCTATGCAAGAAGTTCGGCATATCCTTACCCGACGGAGCGCGACCGCGTGACGCGTGGGAAGCCTTGAAGCAGCACGGTGTATATCCGCCGTGGACTGACGAGGGCGAAGACCAATATACCGAGGACGGCTTGAAAGAGGGTGCGGAAGAGGCTAAGAAAGGCGAGGAAGCTAAGGAAGCGGAAAAGCCCGAACAACGTACAGAGGAAATAGAAAAAATCTTTTCGGAACTGTCGAGAAGAAAAGTAGATTATTATGAGGTTAATAAACTGAAAAATAATCTAACTCATGACGAGATTGTAACGAAGATTGCCGGCGGTGACTCAACGGGTGGTTCTTGTGCCTCTGCTGCTCTATGCTATGTAGCTAATAAATTAGGCTTGGATGTATTGGACTTTCGCGGTGGCAAAAGTCGCGAGTTCTTTTCTCACGATTGGGAAAAAATCGCAAGTATACCCGAACTAAAAACCGTTAGAGAAAAAGATACAAACGACGTAAAGGCTGTGGCTCGTCTTTTGGATAATGCTGAATATGACAAGGAATACTTGCTTATCACGGGTAGGCATTGTTCGGTCATAAGAAGAGTAAAAGGAAAAGGCTTTGAGTATCTTGAATTACAAGCGTCAAATCCAAATGATAACGGTTTTAAACAATTAACAACAAAGCTATTATCTTGGCGTTTTCGTTGCAAAAAGAGCCATACAACAGTCGGCTTTTCATACAAAGCAACTTCGGAGTTGATTGATGTTGATAATTTTAAAAACATAAAAGAATTTTCTTCAATAATGGGGTATATAAATACTCCCGCAGATAAACAACAAAAAGGAATTAGGGGACATGAAAAATAACGAAATTATTTTTACAAAAGAAAAAAATACAGATAAAGTGTATTGGGTTGAATATGCTGATGAACGTCCACCTCTTGGAGAGTTTGAATTTTCTTTCGATAAAAAGAAAATATATAATTTATTCAGAGATTATCCGTGGGCAATGACACCCGAAGAGGTCGCAGTTTTCGACGAGGAAAATCCGTATTGGGCAGAATATTTTGCCGATAGAAAACTGCAACAAAACAACAAAGAAGCAAGTTTTAGATTGTGTAATTAAATGTAAAGAAGCAGAGACTGTTATTAGCCTCTGCTTTTCTTATGCAAAAAATAAAGGAGTTTATTATGGAAACAGTAGAAAAAACATTAACAGCAAAGGAAAGAGTTCAAATAGAACTTGAAGAGCTTAACGAAAAAATTGTAAAACTATCGGCTTTTCTTTATAGCGAGAAAGCTATTGATAAAAGTATCTCATGGGAGATGAGAAACGCAATGAGAGACCAACTGCGGCATATGTCGGACTACGCTATATGTCTGCAACACAGACTTGCGATTTGGGGCAAGAGCGATGAAGAGTTGAGAAGACACTAGGTAGATTAAGGAGACAATATGGCAAAGCTATCAAAGGACGATATCCGTCACATAACAATTGAATATGCGGCGGGAGCGACCTATGACGAGTTAGCCGAAAAGTATAACGTAAGCAAAGCGGCAATTGCAAAGCAATTGAAGAAAGACAAAAGTTTACAAAAGTTAACAAAAGTAGACGAAATAGTCAAAAAGGAAACTTTTTCGGATAAAAAAGTTGTCAAAAGTTTAGTTGAGGAAGCTTTTAAGAAACTACGATACAAAGTAGACAACGAAGAACTCTCCGCAGAAACGCTCTTGAAGATAATAGACAGACTGACCGCAATGTTCGACCTAAGCAATAATGCCGGGGACGAACAAAGCGCGCTTGAAAAGGTGTGCAAGGCAGTCGAGGGGGTGAAGAATGGAGAATACTGAACAGAAGAAAGAGTTTGACGGATTCACTGAGAAGCAAAAGAAAGTAATCAGACTTGCGAACAAGAGGTGGAACATTCTATCGGGCGCAACGCGTAGCGGTAAGACAATGGTTTCATATTTCCTTGTGCCGCTACGAATAAAGGAACATTATCATCACAACATTTTATTTTGTGGCAAGACGCTTGCAACGCTCGAAAGGAACGTGTTTGAGGAAATGCGCAAGCTATTCGGTTACGAGCATATTTCAGCCGTCAAGGGCGATATGAGCGGCAACAGAATGATTCAAATGTTCGGGAAGTGGTGCTACGTTGTAGGCGCGAACGATGAAAGGGCGATAACGAAAATACAAGGTATCGGCTTAGGTTATGCGTACTGTGACGAGTTGACGACGTTCCCGGAGAACTTCTTTCAAATGCTCAAGAGCCGTCTTGACTGTGACAATGCTAAATGCGATGCAACGTGCAACCCCGAAAGCCCGTCGCACTTCGTGAAGAAGCATATCGACAATGACAAAGAGAATACATACAACGAGCATTTTACTATTTACGACAACACTAAGCTATCGCCGAAGTTTGTGAGCGACCTTGAAAACGAATATAGAGGGACGATATACTTTGAGCGGTGGATACTTGGCAATTGGGTAAAGACCGAGGGGCTTGTCTATCCGTTATTCAGGCGCGAAAAGCATTATTTGAAACCCGAGGAGTTCTCGAAGAGGTACGGGTTACACCGCATACGGTATTGTATTATAGGCGGCGACGGCGCGAACACGAACGACGCTACGACCTTACAGCCGCTTGCGATAATGGAAAACGGGCAAGCTGTAAGGTTAAAACCGTTCTATCACAACCCGAAAGTCAACGGGCAGTTATCAAACGAGCAGTTAGTGCCTTATATACAGAGGTACTTGAGCGACCTATGCACGAATTATAAGCTGCTACAAAACGGTGTGCAATTCTGTATGCCGATTGACTGTGCGGCAGCAGACCTTGTATTGACTCTTTCGTACAATCTGCCTCAATTCTACAACGTGCAGAAGTTCACGAAAAAAGATATATTGCAAACGACGGACATAGTAAACAATGCTTTAGGGCGAAACGCGATAGTTATCCTCAACGAGGGTAACTTTTATAATTATGTGCGCGAACAGTACGAGGATAAAGACGACCAGCTCGTTATTGACCTTGAAAGTATGGTATGGGACAAGGACAACAAGGGCTATGACCCCGAAGTTCCGAACGACTGTGCCGACGCGTTCCGTTATGCGGTAGCTACATATTACACGAACCCCGATAATTTATGGGAAACGCCCTCGATGACGGCGTATTACAAGTAGGTGAAATATTATGGACTTTGAAATTATAAACAATCAACAGAGCGTCGCGCCGCCTATACGGAGCGGCGTTTTCAATGACTATTACACGTATTCATACATAAGCCGAGCGGCGTATTACTCTATGATAAGCGCGGAGTATACCTCGTTTATGAACCGCTTCGTGCGCAATTGGGCGTGGTGGGCTGACGGTTGGGTGCCGTACTTTCATTCGCAAGACAAAGGCATACCGTCAACGCATATCGGAAGCGCGCTCGTATCGAAGATAGCACGCAAGATAGTAGGCGGGCGCGTAATGTTCAAGAACGCGGGCGAAGAGCGCGACAAGAGCGTATCGAACAAGGCTTTGAACTTCATTTCGTCGGAATGGTCGAAAGACGTTGATTTCGACAGTGTCGTATCAAGGCTTGCCGAATACGTAGCGGCTCTCGGAACGGGGCTTATAAAGCTTAATTACGACTACAAGGGCTTGTGGCTCGACGCGCTAAGGCTCGATAGCTTCTTGCCCGTTGTTGGTGCAAGGGGCGATATAATCGCCGTTAAGTGTTTTTTAAAATGTTTTACAAACTTAGGCGTTAAGAACAAAAGCGGACAACCAATCTCGAATTACTACGTAGTCGAATACAGACATTTTGACGATTACACGAGAGCCGACGGCAGCGTTGAGAAGAACGTTCCCGTAGTTGAGTATTGCGTATTCAAGTCAAGCGGCGATATTGTGAGCGGCAGCTACATACAGCAAGGGGAAAGCGGGCGAATACCGTTGCGAAAGTTGGACGAGGAAGACCGCAAAACGATAGGCAAGTCATATCCCGACGTTATATTCGATAAGCCGATACGTTTACCGTTCAAAGACTTGGGTTGCGAGCTTGTCAAGTTCACTAAGGGTGTGACGGGCTTGCCCGAAGTACCGTTCGGCGAAAGTTTCCTTGCAAAGATTATTTGTTATTTGCAAGAGTGGGACTATTACCATGCGGCGGCGAACACCGATATGTACTTAGGGCGCGGCAAGGTCTTGATACCGAAGAACTTTGCGGCGCAGGGCAACGGCAGCTACAATTCGGGCTTCGACGAATTTGCCTTTACTCAATACCCGACGACGAACCCGGACAAGGAAACGCCGCAACCGATACAGTTTGAGCTTAGGGCGCAAGAATGGACGGAAACGCGCACGAGAATAATTCAAGACATAGCAATCAATACGGGCTTGAATATCTCGACAATTGCGTCTTTCTTGAACGACACGACGGCGGCAAGAACGGCGAGAGAAGTATCAACGGAAGAGGACGAAACGGCGGGCTACGTAAACGACAAGCGCGCGGGGCTTGAAGAGCCTATAAACAAAATTTTAAAGCGCGTAACGGAGTATTACGGATATTCCGACACCGTTGTTATCCGTTGGTCGTCCGCGGGGCTTACGAATCGCTACGCACTTGCCGAGATAATCAATATGGGCTTGTCGGGCGGCTTCCTCTCGAAGTACAAAGCCGTGCAAATGTTTAACTTCGATGACGACACCGTGCAAGTCGACGAAGAGTACAAGCGTTGCTTAGACGAAAGCAATCAAATGAATTTCAGCGAGGACGACTATTATGCAGACGGCGAACAAACCGCTAAACAGTCAAACGCAGATTTTGGACGAGGCGGAAACGAAGATACGGTTAGCGGTGAAGAAACTGTTGACGGGAACGACGAAGAAGCAGACGGACGAGGCGGTCAAGAAGATAATTCGGGAAGCGGTTTCACGACTGACGAACAGCGCGTTAAAGGAAGTTTCCGTAAGTAGCCTTATAAACTTCTACAACAGACAGTTTCGGGCGATTTTAAGCCTTTTCGACGGCGATTATTACGCGTTAATGCTTGCAAAGAAGCTAACGGAGCCGAACGTTGCAAAGCCGAAAAGACAAAGATTTTACACGGAACTTAAACGGCGAGGCTTTGCCGGGAATAACGCCTTTAACGTGGGCGTGCCGTCGCAAACGTATATGCGCGATTACGTCAACAAAAAGGTAAAGCCGATAATAGACGAGCTTGCAAAGCAAACGGCGTTAGATACGGACGACGTAACGGGGCGCAATTCGCTTAGAAACCGCGCCGAAATGGAAGTAAGGTATGCAAAGCACCTCGAAGACATAGCGGAATTGAAAGCGAGAGGCGTGCGGCTTGTGATTGCAAGCGTGCATGCGGACTGTTCAAAGCGTTGCTCACCGTGGCAAGGCAAGGTTTACAGCCTTGACGGAAGCTACGGGAGAACGGACGACGGCAGAAGCTTTCAGCCGCTCGAAATAGCGACTGACGTTTACTATACGACAAAGGTCGGAAAGGTCTATAAAAACGGCTTGTTAGGCTTTAATTGTCGTCATTACCTCGTTCCTTACGAAAAGGGCTATCGGTTTCCGAAGCCTAACGCGAAAGAGGAACGGAAACAACGCGAGATAACCGAAAGACAGCGAGAGCTTGAACGGACGGTAAGAGCGTGGGAAGCTCGGGCGATAGAAGCTAAGGGCGTAGACGGCAAAGGATATCAAGAAGCATTAGGAAAGGCTAAGGCTTGGCGGAGTAAGTATATAGCGTTCTCAAGAGAGAACGGACGGGCTTATTATCCGTCGCGATTACAGATTATTTAAGAATTTTAGGCGAGTGCGGACGCGTACCCGCCTTTTATTATGCCCTAAGCAAGGCGTTAAACTGCCAGCACGAGGAATATAAGGCGTAAGTTGTCGGTGCCGTCGCGTGAGGAACGCATACGCCGCCGACGTAGAGACGGTCTTATGTTTGGCTTGTGTGAAAACAATCTTGCAAGAAAAAAACAACAAGGAGTAAACAACAATGGCATTTTTCGACAGAAAGGTCACGGTCGAAAGTATTCTTAAAGACATTGCTAAACTGTCCGACGAAGACAAGGCGAAAGTACTTGACGGGCTTAAACCCGCCGAAGATACCGAAGAACAAGTCGCCGAAGCAAAAGAGGACATAGCGGCAACGGGCGAGGATACGCAAACCGAAAAAGACCGTATCGACGAAAGCGTAGCCGCCCAAGAGAAAGACGAGGGCGACGAGGACACGCAGAGCGCGGAAGACAGAGTAGACGAAGCCGAGGGCGAAGAAGCGGCGCAAGCCGAAGAACAGCCCGCCGAAGAAGCGGGACAGCCCGAAAACGATATCGAATCAAGACTTGCCGCGCTTGAACAGAGAGCAAACGACGACGCGACCGAAGCACTTGCGCAGCGCATAGCGGCTTTGGAAGAGAGAATCGGCAAAGTAGTCGAAAGCCTCGACGACAAGCCTTTCGGAGCAAAACCCGAAATGCCCGAGGGCAACGACGAGGAAATGGACGATGACGACCGTATTATGCGGTCTTACTACGGCAGAGGCTACCGCAGATAATAGCCTTAAAAAAATCTTTATTTAGGAGTAATTTTTTATGCAACTTTTCGCAGATATCAGAACGCCTATGATTAACGAGGCAACCCTCAAGAGAATAATGTCTCCGAGGGTAAAAAAGAACATTCTTCAAGGAGTAATTCTCCGCCCTAACGAAGCAGTAACAGAGCAGTTTTCTACCGATACTTCGGCTTCCGAAATTCAAGTCTTGAGAACAAGGCTCGTCGAGGACTACGCCCGCGAACTTGGCGCAGACATAAACGGCAATTGGTTCAACTCTGAGGACGCTTCCTTTTCCACTACGGCGGCTTATCCTATCAGGATAATTGACGAAATCGACAGAAATATCGATATTCCGACCGTTCAGCAAGACATGATGAGCATATCGCTTGCAGAAGCCGAACTTTCTAACCTTGCCGGCAAAGTCAACAGAGCTATCAATGCTATGACTATTGCGACGCAGCTCTGCACCAACTTTAACGGTATTGCTACGGGCGTAATCGAAAAAAATTGGGTTGAGCTTGACACTACTCCCGATTACCTCTCCGCAATAATCGAAGCGGGAGCTAAGCTCGATGAGGGCAACCCCGCCGAGGGTATCGACGCATACCCCGACGATATGCGCGCAATAATCGTTCGACCCGAGGCAAAGAAAGAATTGCTTAAGAAAGGACAAGTTATAATCGGCGGCTCCGACAGCGCGCAGAAGATACTCCGCAAAGGCGGTCTTGATGACGACACCACGCCCGACGTCGCTTCTTCCGGGTACATAGGCGAAATCAACAATATGCCCGTTTACGTCGCGTCTCCTAATATATTTAACCTTGCGGCTAAGTATATGGGCGTAAGAGCGGACGCTATCAACGGCGTTAAAGCTATGGTCGTATCGGCTATCGGCACGGGTCGTGCGCTTGCGTTCAACGCGGCGATTAAGATTATCGACGCACCGGGCGGACAAGGCAGAAGATTGCAGCCTAAGTACAGAATGGGCGCGAAATGCTGGGACGGTCTTTCCGTCGTTCCTATCGTAGCGAATGGCTTCACCAACCCCGCTTCTTCCACTTCGCTCTTGACGGTTAAAGCCCCGGGTTCGAGAGTACTCACCGCAGTAGTAACCGCTACGCCCGGTACTTCGAACTTTGACACTTCCGTGTCCGTAACTCTTGCGTGCTCAACGCCTAACGCTAAGATTTACTACACCACCGACGGCACTACCCCGACGACTTCCTCGACCCTTTACAGCGCGGCAATAAGCCTCACCGCTACTAAGACCGTCAAGGCGTTCGCAGTAGTTGACGGCGGCGTTCCGTCCGAAGTAAAGACTTTCGTCTATACGAAGAATTAAGCAGTTTCTAAGGGGTTTTTCTAAAAAGCCCCTTTCCATTACAAAAACAAAACGAGGTGCGCGAATGAACACTATAAAACCATACAGCGACGAACACATGATATACAGCGAGAACAGCGGGCGGTACGTTCTGACAATGAAAGCCATACAAGACCGCTTCGGAACAAACCTTTTGGAGCAAGCGAAGAACGACGCTTATGCCGAAATCTCTATCAACGAAATACTTGATACTGTTTCAACGCATGTGTACAACTTCATATACGACCATTCGATACACAATGACTTTCAACGCGCTTGCATAGACCACTTAGAGAGCGCGCGGTCGCTTGTCTATGAGGCAATGCTTAAGCAGTATGTTCACGTTAAAGCCGACGGCGACCTTACGCAGTCAACCGACTCGACAAAGAGAAAAATGTGGTTCGATATCTCGGCGGAGAAAATACTTATGAGAGTACTTCCAGAAACGCAACGGAGCCTTTTGTATTGCGGGGTGTGATATGAGCTTTTTCGAAGATTTTATGTCAAAAAAGGAAGAGTTCGTGCTATCGGGCAAGTACTACCCGCGTAAGCCCGTAACGACGGCGGACACGAGCTATCCGCTTAATTACGAGATAGTCGACGCAAGGCGCAACTATTACGCGCAAGTAGTGCAGAACGTTATCGACGACGGGGCAAGACTGTCGATAAGGACGAACACGCCTAACAGATACAAAGTTAAAGGGTATATTTCGACGCAAGACGGCGGTTTTTGGCAGATAACGGAAGTCACCGTGCAACCGCAGAATGACGAGAATAAAGAGGCGTTAAGACTGTTTAGAACGACGGCGCAAACGACTTACCTAATACGCCTAACAGAAGTCGATAACCCTATGGAGTTAAGTTGACGCAAGCGGCGTTTCAAAGGCTTTGCGAGCGCGTGCTTTCGCATATCCGTTTCGTAGCCCCGCGCGACACGGGCAACCTTGCCGAGAACGCTATCCGGATGCATTACGAGGGCAACGTGTGCATTATAGAGGTTGACGAGGATATCGCGCCGTATATGCCGTACACAAACGAGCCGTGGATATCGCCGCGCTGGCACGGGAAGAAAAACCCGAACGAACATTGGTGGCAAGACACGGCGGAAAACATAGACAGAATAATTCAAACGGAGTTCGGGGGTAAACGAATATGATTAGTTTAAAGGAAATAACTCAGGACATAGAAAACGGGCTTAACGGCATTACGAGCGGACAGCCCGAAGAATACGACACCTTATACTTCAAACTCTTTTCCGATACGGGACGATTCCGCCGCGCGAAGAAGAAAGTGAACGCGGTAACAGACCCCGTAAACGGCGTTGTGAGCCTTGTTTCGTCACAAACAACGCCTAACGCGGACGGTTCGCTTATCGCTATGCTTACTTGCCGCGTGGAGCTTGTAGCCCGTTTAAAGGACGAGGAAGAGGACGTAATGCAAGAAGTCGAGAACAGCGGCGAGCAGCTTGTCGAAGAGGGCAACGCTACCTACGTTCAACATATCCGCAACGCGATATCGAGCTTCACGCAGTCGCAAGGTTTCAAGAACGTGGAAGACAGCGACGGACAGACTTACACGGTGAGCGTATCGTACAACTTCGCTGAAACGGGGACGAGGGCGCAGAGAGACAGAACGGGCGACAGTATGACGTTTGTTTTTTACGCCTATTACAACGTCATACAGAACGGACAGAACAGCCGCTCGTACGTGTTTAGGCTCGACGGGCAGATTATCCCTTATCAGCAATGCACGGTATCGCGCACGAACATATCGGACGCGGACGTGTACAGCGGCGACGCGAGCGCGAAAGTAACTTCGTCGGGGTCGGTGTTTAGCGTTACGCTTGCCGTTCCCGTTTTTAAGTCAACGCTCAATTTAGCGATTGTCAACGAGTTTATTTTAGGCGGCGTTTTTGCTGACGCTAAGCCTAACGTTGCGCATATTCTCGAAGTGTTTTACGGCGCGGGAGTAGAAAATAAACCCCTTAAAAAATCTTTTATAGTGACAATAAGCGAAGCTTCGAACACCATGCAGGGCGTGTTAAACGTCGGCGGGCAAATAACTTTGTCGGAGATAGTCGACGATTTCGAGATTGTGACGTTTGCGCACGTGCTTTCAAAAAGAGAATTTAAAGCGGGAACATATACGTTTATAACGAATTCGCCGCAGTCGCTTCTTACATACGTTGAAGATGAAGAGGGTTACAAGTTTATAGAAGTCAACGGAACGGACGGCGATTATTCTATTGAGCAGACATTTACGAAAGATACAATCGTCGTCGGTTGGAATTATACGTGGAGATAACTTATGGGCGAGAGCAGAACTTATACTTACAGATTTGAGAACGTAGGCGGCGACGAAACCACTTCACCCGTCGCGCAAGACAATTCACAACCCGAAGTAAAACAGCAACCGACGACGAAAAGAACCCCGGGCGCGGGCGCAGTAGCCCTTGTTGCGTGGAAGAAAGTTAAGCCGTTTGTGTATTCGAGCATTTCTCACGAAATATCGCAAGTAGCCCTTGCAAGCGGTGCGAACGAGCAGAGCCAACGCGCACAAGAAGTATGGAGCCTTGCGCAGAAAATAGGCGATATTGTAGAAACAACCGTCGTAGGCACCGTGCTTGCGGGCGGCAACCCGCTCGGCGCGCTTGTCGGCTTAGGCGTAGGCTTGTTGCAAACGGGCGTTCAGTACGCGCAAGCTTACGACAGACTTAACCTTGAACGGAGCATAGAGGAAGCTTCGCTCGGCATTCAACGCCGCAGAGCCGCAACAACAAATTCGAGGAGTTCACAATGAATACTTTCAAAGTAACGATAGGCGATAAAGTAATAAAGCCCTCACCTTACGGAGCAAAGTTCGGCAACCTCTTAGACGAACGGCTCGACGAGGGCTATATCACGCTTAAACACCTTAAACAAGAACAACCGTTTCGTCCTTTCACGCTCGTGAAAATAGAGCTTACAAACGCTAATACGGCGTTTAGAAGCAAGATAAAAGAGTATTCGGGCGACGACATAACGCAATCGCTTTCGAAAAATATGCTCACGCAGACGAAAGAAGAATATTTTTTCGTCGCGGACGATAACGTAACGAATTACCCGAACGGCTCGGAGTTTTACAACCATTCGCTATACCTTATCGAAATCACGAAGATACTTGAAAGGTTTATTGGCGATTCCATTACATTCACGAACCCGCTAAACAACAAGTGAGGACAGACAATGATTTTTGATGAAACAAAACACCCCCGCGATACTGACGGAAAATTCACCGAAAAAGGCGGCTTCCGACAGAACGCGGGGTATGACGAAATAATAGCGGCAGACAAAGAAGCGGCTACATATTACGCTTCCGACGAGGAAGAGGGCAGAGTACAAACGCCCGACGAAATCGACGCGCTTTACGGCGAAGAGTTCACGGGTTACAAAGGACAAGCGGCGGTTGACAAGCTTTTAAAGGAAAAGCGCGGACACGTAAAAGCCGCTTTCCACCGCGAAGATATGGGCGACATTGACCTATTATGGGGAAGCGATACCGTTGGTTTGCGGCATATAATTTTACATAGGCAAGAACAAGGAATAGAAGCAAGCCAATTTTTAAGTAACCTTGCAGAAGTCGTCGAACAAGGCGAATTTGCAAGAAAAAACAATAACGGAACTTTTGAGTTTTGGCTTAATGGTAAAATGGCGGTTGTGTCGCCCGAATATCACGGAAAAAGGATAACGTTTTTATTAACGGCTTATCGCAGAAGAAAAAAATAAAGCACCATAAGCGGTGCTTTATAATTTTTAATGCTTGGACGGACGCCACTCTCTGGCTTTACAGAGTCCCCGTCATTCTAACATATAGCGTGTGGAGGCGACTTTCTTATATCAAGCATTATTTTTCTTATTTAACATAGGACGGGCGCCAGCCCCGACCGAAACGGGGAATCCGTCATTCGTTTGCAGCGGCAGCGACTTTCTGCTGTCTATGTCAAACTTGTTTAGCGTAACGGGTGGACGCCAATTGCTTTCGCAAACCCCACCATTATTTAGCAGCCGAGGCGATGAATTTCTGCTGTCGTTCGCTATTTACATTATCATTATACGCAACAAACAAAAAAAAGTCAACTAAATTTTACAAAAAAATTCGAGGTGAACATGTTTACAAGTTATGAACTAACGGTGCGTTCAGTAACTCTCACTGGATATATCACCATTCGTTCGCGTGTCGGCGTAAGCGAATATATAAAAATTCCTCTTCAAACTTTAACTATTCCGTCTTTTCAAGAACTAATCGATAACGAGCCAAGTTTTAATGAAAAAGACAATCACACATCGACAAAAGACCTTATCATAGAGTCTTTCAATACTCCGACGGCAACAAACAAAATACAAGTGATAGGCGAATGGAATGGGAGTGTTGTTGAAGATTATACAGCTACACAAATAACCTATAAGCCTAATAACGGAACACCTTTAAGTCTTGCAGAGGGTGAGTATAAACTTATCTATTATTGTAAATATCCCGACGCTTCGGGTATATCTGATACCGAAATCAATATCAGTTATTATATTGCTATTGTAAAAAACAAGCTTCCGCTCAAAAAGTGGACAATCACCGATTGCGTAAACCGTTGCTTAGAGCTTGCAGAGCCGTTAAGGGTTACAAGCTCCACGGGCGGCACGGCAAACAATACGACGGGCTACACGGGTAAGCTTGATATCACGTCTATAGAAGCCCCGCGCTTTATTTTCGACGGCGTAACCTACGACGCGAACGGCATAAG
>ERZ1034807.35-NODE-35-length-33903-cov-10.093329_pt1 | contig 33903 bp, 35 predicted proteins | sample MGYA00520648_ERZ1034807 | MGnify/ENA primary metagenome ERZ1034807 (study PRJEB33766, sample SAMN09781684) | gut metagenome | biome: gut microbiome | host: Homo sapiens | place: Madagascar | study: EMG produced TPA metagenomics assembly of the PRJNA485056 data set...
CACATTTTAATGTATTACTTTTGGAGCAAATGTCAATGGGAAACAGTTCTTAAGCCTTGTGTTGGTGATATGAACATTGGCAAAAAGATTGACGTTTACAGTCAAGTAAATCTCAATTGGGACAAGTTTGTTGATTACTGTTGGTCGTTAAAAGAAACAAAAAAAAAGGAGCAGAATAAAATGAGTAAATCTATTAGTAAAGAAATGTTGTACGAAGAGTTTTTTGATGGGGTTATGAATCAACAGAATACTCAGAAGACAGTGAAAGTTTCAAATATTCTAGTTTTATTGATGGATTGTGTAGTATGACACACAGACTACTTGATAAATTAGGTGAAAATGAAGATGAAAATTCAAAGTAAATTGGACTTTCATTTGAGTATAAAATAAAGGGAGGATTAAGATTTGAAGTTTAAAAATACAGAAATATGGGGATTCAGTCATGCTTTTCGTGGAATGAGAAATGCAATGGAATCTTGGGATAAGTCAGATAGTCATTTTAATAGTTATTATGATTTATCAAGAGGTGATGTGCCGGAATATTATTTAAGAAGATTTAATAAGGATTTATATGTTCACCATAAAACACCAGATGGATATTTTGTTGACATTATTGGCGAGAATGATTTAAAGCTTGCACAAACGCTTATTAAGGCTGGTTCTGCCGACTCTAAATATCTCAGAATGATACATGTTGCTGTTGATACAGATATGCCTAGATATTGGTGGTCTGAGGCAGATACATATCATTTTGGAACAAAAAATAGCTGCTCAACTATGCATAAATTATTAAACAATACTAATCCAATTACATTAGATATGTTTATGATTTGCGAAGAAGATATTGATTGGTGGACAACTACTGTAAATAATTTGGAAGATTTGCGTAAACAATATAAAGAAATCCAAGCTACAACAAGAGATTCAAAGGCTATGAACAGATTGCTTATTAGAGCAAAGCGTATGTTACCAGAAGGCTTTGAGCAGATGAGAACGTGGGATACAAATTATGCAGAACTTCGTAACATATATTTTCAACGCAGACATCATAGGCTTAAAGAAGAGTGGGTAGATACGTTTTGCAAGTGGGTAGAATCACTTCCATATGCAGAAGAGTTGATTATGTATGAGGGTTAATAAATGTTTATTCATAGGAGGTGATTAATATTAGAAATCCGAATAGATTATATGGTTTTTATAATGAAGTAAAACGATTGCATATGACATACTTTCCTGATTGGAGAGCAGGTCAGTTTTGGATGAACTTTTTAAGTTGGATACAGAATGAAAAGAAGCGAGATCCATTCTTCCCAGAAGAGTCAGAATTGCTTACATATTTAAAAGAATATTGTGGAGAAAAGGAGGATATAGATGGATAAGTTAGAAAGAATAAAACAACTTATCAAAAATTTAAATAATGCTTCATATGCTTATTACAATCAAGTTCCAATTGTGTCTGATTATGAGTGGGATAAAATGTATGATGAGTTAATAAATCTTGAAGAAGAGACTGGTATTGTACTATCTAACAGTCCAACACATAACGTTGGTTATTCAGTTGCAGACGAATTAAAAGAAGTAGAGCACAATCATCCAATGCTTTCACTTGATAAAACAAAATCAGTAGATGAGTTAATCGAATTTATTGGAGATAAGGATTGTTTCTTATCTGTGAAGGCTGATGGCTTAACCACATCTCTTCATTATATCAATGGCAAGTTAATCAGTGCAGAAACTAGAGGCAATGGAGTGAGAGGCACTGAATGCCTTCAGAATGTATTAACAATGAAGAACGTACCAAAGGAAATTCCATATAAGGATGAACTTATTGTTGATGGCGAAACAATTATTGGATGGGATACTTTCAGAGAGATTAATGATAAATTACCAGAAGATAAGAAGTATAAGCATCCAAGAAATCTTGTATCTGGCTCATTGCAGTTACTTGATAGTAAAGAAGCTGCAAACAGAAATATAAGATTTATTGCTTGGAGAGTCATTAAAGGGTTTGAACATAAAACTCCTAGTGAAGATTTATTCAAGGCTAAAGATATTGGCTTTGAGATTATACCAATATTAAAATCACCTAGAATTAATCAGAAAGAAGAATTAGCAATCTTATTGAATCAAATAAGAGAATCAGCAGACTCACATAATATTCCTTATGATGGAGCTGTTATGGCAGTTGATGATTATAAAATTGCAGAATCTATGGGAAGAACGGATAAATTTTTCCGACATTCAATGGCATATAAATATGAAGACGAATTATTTGAAACTGTGCTTACAGATATTGAATGGAATACTTCAAAGACAGGCTTAATTAATCCTGTGGCGATCTTCGAGCCAGTTGACTTAAATGGAGCGATTACAACAAGAGCAACACTTCACAATATTACATATATTAAAGATATGATGCTTGGTATTGGGGATAGAATTAGAGTTTATCGTTCAAATATGGTTATTCCTAAAGTACATGATAGCATTGATAAGAGTGGTAATTTTAGTATTCCTGATAAATGTCCTATTTGTGGTCAGCCTACAAGAATTGTTAAAGAGAATAACTCTGAAGTTCTTATGTGTGAAAATTCAGACTGTAATGGTAAGCTTTTGGGTAAATTGGTTCATGCGGCAAGCAGAAATGCATTGGATATTGAGAATTTTTCAGAATCTACTATTGAAAAATTTATTAATCTTGGTTGGTTGAATTCCATTAAGGATATTTATCACTTATCAGATCATGAAAATGAGATGAAAGCCTTAGATGGATTTGGTAAGAAATCTGTTCAAAAACTTCTTAATTCTATTGAAGAGTCTCGTAAGACAAGTCTTGAGCGTTTCCTTTATAGTCTTTCAATTCCGTTACTCGGCAAGTCAGCAAGTATGATGATTGCAGATTCTGTTGATTATGAGTTTGATGATTTCATGAATATCATGTCAACAAAAGGTGCTGAGTATTTCAGAAATATTCCAGGTATAGGCGATGCACTTATTGATTCGATTAATAATTACTTTAAAAATCACTACTCAGATGTAATGGAGTTGGCAAAAGAGTTCAAATTTGAAACACCAAAATCCATTATGTCAGAAACAACAAATGAGTTAGATGGCAAAACATTTGTTGTAACAGGAAGTGTAAATCACTATGCAAACCGTGATGCACTCAAAGCTGATATTGAAGCTCATGGCGGTAAAGTCGTAGGAAGTATATCTTCTAAAACAAACTATCTTATTAACAATGACATCAATTCTACTTCTAGTAAGAATCAGAAAGCAAAATCTTTAAACATTCCAATCATTTCAGAAGATCAATTCTTAGCAATGATTCGTTAATATTCCAAATTCAAACAGAGAATAAATATGTGTAACTCGTAGACAGCACTCAAGGAGGCGATTTTATTAAGTTGAAAAACATAGCAAAAGTAGCTGCGTTGACGTTAGCATTAACATCAACCGCTCATACAACACATGCAGAAACTGTAACTAAAAATGAACTACCCAGCTTAACGGCTGGGATATCGAATGAATTAAACTCTATTGCAAAGTCAAATGACAAGATAGAGTACAAGACAATGTATGTTATTGGAAATAATGTAAACATTCGAAAACGACCAACTACAGAATCAAAAATTATAGGACATGTACATTATAATAAGAAGATTCTCGTTTCAAAGTCACATGATAATGATTGGTATGTTGTGTCTTATAAGAATTCCATTGGCTACATAAACAAGAAATATGTATCAAAACAAAAATGCGATTACAAGAGTTTTGATGTTCCATACGCAAAAAAGAAAACATGGATGTCCTATACAACCATCACAAGCAGAAATAGTAAACAATACAAGCTTCAACAGATCGCTTATCCCGGCAAATATGGTATCCGCATGATTGAAGAGAGATATTGTGTTGCTCTTGGCTCACATTTTGGGTGTGAGATTGGGCAATATTTCGATTTGGTATTAGCAAATGGCACTGTAATTCCTTGTATCATGGCTGACCAGAAAGCAAATAAGCACACTGATTCAGCAAATATCATCACTGTTGACACTAACTGTCTGTCAGAATTTATTGTAGACAGACACTCATTAAAATATGAAGCAAAACGTGATGGTGACATATCTAGTTGTTGTGAGGAATGGAATAGTCCAGTTGTTCAGATTAAGGTCTATAAAAAGGTGGTGAAAGTATGACGATTAGTGATGTTAAAAGATTTGCGTATAAGGTTGAACCAACTGAACTAACACTTAAAACAGAATTTACACTTGATTTTAGCGATAGTTTGACAAGAACAGAAGAATTTGTTGCTGAAATATCTCAAGTTAAAAGTGATATAGATGCAAAACATGGTGCAATAACAATAGATGCCAAGTCTTTTGTTGGGTTTGTAGGAATGTCTAATTCACCAATACAAGTCATTATCAATCCAATTGACGAAGAAGATTTGAAGCTATTCAACAAGATTTGTGAGAAATATGAGGTGAAACATGCTTAAAGAAAGAGAGGTACAAAACATGAATTATGGACAAGTATTAGAATTAGATGAAATTACGTTGGACGATTGTGATACATATTTATATGGACTAGGCAAAAGATTGGTTATTAATGATGGTCATATTGTTAATCTTTTAGATGAGGGTGAATAATATGTTGGGATTAATGGGTAAAACGGCAAGTGGTAAAACATTTGTCAGAGAAGAACTAGTCAAAAAACATAATTATAAACGTATCATAACTTACACCACACGTCCAATGAGAAAGAACGAAAAGCAAGACATTATATATCATTTTATTTCCACAGACGAATTTCTTGAAAAAATTAATAGCAGATTCTTTGCAGAGTGGAAAGATTATGTAACTGCTGATGGTCTTTTCTATTACGGCACAGCCTTAGAAGATTGCGAAAACACAGATGATAATAGCGTCATTATTCTCACACCTGATGGAATCAGAGATTTAAAGCGCAAAGGAATCAACGTAGTTACGATTTATCTGTATAGCAATTTATCGACTATTAGTAGACGATTAGCTTTCCGTGGAGATAAAGAATCGGAAATTGATAGAAGAATAAAAGCAGATTTACAAGATTTTCACAATGCCGAAGTGCTGGCTGACAGAATCGTATATAACAACTTATCTGACGAGATTGATGATGTTGTTAGTAGAGTTGATTATTGGTACAGAAAGATTTTGAAGGAGAGACAGAATGAAGAATGATAAATTAACTATTTACTTAGGAGGCAAAATGTCTGGGCTTTCAAAAGATGGATATACAAGGTGGAGAAAAGAAGTAACTGATGCATTATACGACGAATCGATTCTTGTCGGTTCAAATATTCAAGTCATTAATCCTGCAACTTATTTTGATTTTGACAATATGGACAGACATTTAGAAAAGGAAGTTATGCAATTCGATCTCAATATGGTACGCCAAAGCGATATTGTAATCGTAAATGTGGATGACGTATCAAGCAGTATTGGTACTGCCGTTGAGTTGTATGAGGCGAATCGGTTAAATATTCCAGTTATTTCTTATACATATAGTGGTGTTGTAAATGATACTATTCATCCGTGGATTCAAGAATGCTTGTCTACAGTTCAGATGACTACATATGAGTTGATTGATTATGTAAGAGATTATTATATGGTGAGATATATTAAATAGGAAGGAAGTGGTTCAAATTTACAATGGATATACAACATGTCGTGAACTGTCAAGAGAATTATCTAAAAATGATAATTTCGTGACAGTTCAGGTTGGAGACAGAGAATATTATATTAGAACAGTTAAACAGAAACGGACTCACGCTAATTTAGATGATTCTGTGATGCACACTGTTCTAGTTTGTGGAGAATAGATTGGAGGTAAAATTATTGAAGATTGTAAAACGTGACTGTTCAGAAGTTGATTTTGATAAATCTAAGATCTCAACTGCAATTCTTAAAGCTATGAAAAATGGTTCAGGTATTGTAAAACCAAAGATTGCAGAAGATATTGCAAACGAGATTGAAAATGAATGCAAGGATAAAGACGAAGTAAGTATTTCTGATATTGAGTCAATGGTTTATGATAAATTGATTACAAAGAAACAGAGGCTTACCGCTAAAGCATACGAAGGATATAGAAGTATTCGTGAGTTCCAGAGAGAAAATGAGAATACAACAGATTCCGAAATTGATGAACTGTTAGATGGTGGAAGCGAATATTGGAATACTGAGAATTCCAACAAAAACTCAAAAGTATTAAATACTCAACGTGATTATATGGCAGGAATTGTAAGTAAGGATATTTCTCGTAGATTTTTACTTCCACCAGAAGTTGTACAAGCACACGATGAAGGAATTATTCATTTCCATGATATTGATTATTTTGGTATGAATGCGATGTCGAACTGCTCACTTATCAATCTCGAAGACATGTTGCAGAATGGTACTTGTATTAACAAGGTAATGATTGATAAACCACATAGATTTATTACTGCTTGCACGATTGCCACTCAGATTATTCTTGGTGTTACATCACTTCAGTATGGAGGTGCTACAATTACTCTTACGCATTTAGCACCATTTGTAAGAGACAGCTACAATAAATACTATGAGAAATATAAGTTATGGGGATTTTCTGATGAAGATTGTAAAAGATATGCAGAAGCTGATACCAAAAAAGAAGTAGCAGATGGCGTTCAGACATTTAACTATCAGTGCAATTCTATGTCTAACTCAAATGGACAAAGCCCGTTTTTGAGTGTATTCATGTATCTTGGAGAGACTACAGAGTATAAGAAAGAACTTGCAATGATTATAGAAGAGTTTCTTAATCAGAGATTACTTGGTCTTAAAAATGAAGTTGGCGTATATGTCACACAAGCATTTCCAAAGCTTCTCTATGTCTTAGAGGAAGATAATATTCATGAAAATTCCCATTATTGGTATTTAACAAAACTTGCAGCCAAGTGTACTGCGAAGAGAATGAACCCTGATTATATTTCAGAGAAGATTATGAAGAAATATAAAGAGGGCAACTGTTTCCCGTGTATGGGTGAGCGTAAACTACAGCCCAGGATAAACCGATTGAACCTCGTTGCTTAGAGGGTGTGACTAATATAGTTGCTAACGGATAGGTCTTAGGTAGAAGAGATTCTGTGACCTAAGATGAGTACCGTGCCAACCCTAGAAATAGGAAGTGTGTATCGACTAACCGTGATGAGTGTAGCGGTGTAGGATTGGAGATAAGCACCAATTCCAAGCAGTCGGCTCGTTGATGAGAGTAACGGACTCGGAGAGAATATATAGTCAGTGTACATAGTGATATGTAATAAAAACGTGTAGAAGTTTTCTTTCACCTTATAAAGATGAAAGTGGCAATTATAAATTTTATGGACGCTTCAATCAGGGTGTTGTCACATTAAATCTTGTAGACATAGCATTGTCATCTGAAGGTGATTATGACAAGTTTTGGGATTTGATGGAACAGAGAACAGAATTATGTCATAAAGCGTTGCTTTGTCGTCATAAACGTTTAGAAGGAACATTATCTGATGTCGCACCTTTATTATGGCAGTATGGAGCGTTTGCAAGACTTAAAAAAGGTGAAAAGATTGATAAATTACTTCATAATGGATATGCAAGTATATCTCTTGGATATGCAGGATTATATGAATGTGTAAAATATATGACTGGTAAATCACATATTGATTCACAGGAAGGTCATGATTTTGGTATTAAAGTAATGCAGTTTATGAATGATAAATGTAATCAGTGGAATAGAGAGCATTACATTGGTTTCTCAATTTACGGATCTCCAATAGAAAATACAACTTATAAATTTGCTAAGTGTTTGCAGAAACGTTTTGGTGTAATTGAAGGTATTACAGATAGAAACTATATTACAAACAGCTATCACACTTTTGTTAAAGAACCAATTAATGCATTTGACAAGCTTGCTAAAGAATCAGAATTTCAAGCTTTATCGCTTGGAGGTGCGATATCTTATGTTGAGACAGATGGATTAGTAAATAATGTAGACGCTATTTTAGAAATGAATAAATTTATCTATGACCATATTATGTATGCAGAAGAAAATACAAAATCTGATTATTGTCAGATCTGTGGTTATGACGGTGAAATTAAAATTATTGATGAAGGTGGCGAACTTATTTGGGAATGTCCAAATTGCCACAATAGAAACAAAGATAAGATGAATGTAGCAAGAAGGACTTGTGGATATATTGGTACTAATTACTGGGGAAAAGGACGTACTCAGGAAATTAAGGAGAGATATGTTCATATGACAGATGTAGCGGAGGATTTATAATGAGATACGCACAGATTCGTTCAATGGATATTTCTAACGGAGAGGGAGTTGGAGTCTCTCTCTTCGTCCAAGGCTGTCCATTTCACTGCAAAAACTGTTTCAACTCTGAGACATGGGATTTTAACGGTGGTAAAGAATGGACAGAAGAAACAAAAGAGCAATTTATGGAATTAATTGACAGACCATATATTAAAAGAGTGTCTATTCTAGGTGGAGAACCTCTTGCTGGCAAAAATTATTTAACAATTAGACATCTGCTCCAAGAGATAAAAAATAGATTTCCAGATAAACAGATTTGGCTATATAGCGGATATGATTTTGAACATTTTTCAAGAGAGCAGCTCCGAACAATTATATATGTAGATGTGCTTGTTGACGGAGAATATATAGATGAGCAGAAAGACCTTACACTTGCTTATCGTGGCAGTAAAAATCAACACGTAATTGATGTGCAGCAATCTCTCGTTCAGAACAAAATAGTTTTGTACTGTGATTAGAAAGGAAAAATTATGAAAAAACAGTTATTTATATCAGCAATAATGTTGATTGGGTTTTTTATTACAATAAAGACAATTGATTGCATTAGCACTCCAACCGAAGTCGAAGCTAGTTATGGCGATAGTCTTAACATGGAGTATATTGGTGGAAGTGGCGACATAGATGAGTACAAAGATTCAGAAACGGGCGTTCATTATTTTATTTATGGTAATGTTGGTGGCATTACTGTCAGATATAATTCGGACGGAACAATTTATACAGATTACGTGAAATAATTAAGAAAGGAGACTGGATATAGAAATGGAAGATTTATATAAATTGAAACATGGTGACAAAGTTCTTGTCGAGTGTACTGTGGAAGCAGTATTTGTTAACGGTGGACTTGTAGCTGTCACGACAAGAGATTGTGATGATGGATTTGACGCTTATGTGGACGAAGTTAAAGGAATTTCGAATGAATGTAACCAGGAAGAAGAAACAATCATAAATATTCTCAAAGAATTTGAAAAATGTAAAGATGATGTTAAAAGAAATGCGAGTCCACAATTATATTATTTATTACTAGAACTAAAAGATTTATATAAAACAAAAGGTGTCAATTTTAGTAATACGATTAAGGAGAACGAAGTAAATGGAGAAAATTAAAATCAAGAAATTAAATGAAAATGCAAAAATCCCTACGAGAGGAAGTGATTACGCAGCAGGATACGATTTATATGCTTGCACTGACAGTCATATCGTGATTCCAGCACATTCTACGAAAAAGATTCATACTAGACTAGCGATTGAAATTCCGCATGGATATTTTGGTGCTATCTTTGCAAGAAGTGGACTTGCCACAAAAGAAGGTCTTAGACCTGCAAATTGTGTTGGCGTATGCGACGAAGATTATCGTGGTGAGTATGTTGTAGCACTACATAACGACACGAATGAAGACAAGTTGATTCTGCCAGGCGAGAGAATTGCACAGTTAGTTGTAATGCCATATTTAGAAGTTGAGTTTGAAGAAGTGGACGAGCTTTCTGATACAGAAAGAGGAGATGACGGTTTTGGTTCGACTGGAAAGGCGTAATATGAAAAATAAAGAAGAAGTACCAATTCATCTCAAACTAAATTTAACGCTTAAAGAAGCTGCCGAGTATTCGAATATTGGGATCAATCGTTTGACAATGATGGTTTCAGAGCCGAATTGTTCGTTTGCATTATTTGTTGGCAATAAAAAACTTATCAAGCGTATCCCATTTGAAAATTACATAAATTCGGAATCCGTACATTTTATTTAATTTTTATAGAAAAATATATAGTCGTGTGGTAAGATAGAGACAAACTTAATCTTATTACACGGCTTTTTGAGAATGAAAGAGGTGTAATAATGGAACAAAAGAAAGATTTTAAAGGAAGAAATCTTAAACTAGGCGAAGATCAATTAAAGGATGGGAGGTACAGATACAGATATACAGATAAATATGGCAAACGAAAAGCAGTATATTCTTGGAAACTTGTAAAGACGGACAAAACACCGCAAGGCAAGAAAGATCGTTTATGCTTAAGAGAGATTGAAAAAAATATCGAAAAAGATATTGACGAAGGTATTTTAACATATCAAGCAAATTCACTTACTGTATACGATCTCATAATGCGATATTTTTCTATTAAACCACAAATTGCTAATTCAACAATGCAGAATTATGTTAGCATGGTAAATAAAAACATCAAAGATAGTAAATTTGGATTGACAAAAGTTGCTGATGTCAAGAAATCTGACGTAAAAAAGTTCTACACATATTTATATGAGGAAAGAAAATTTGCAACAAGCACGTTACAGTTGTACCAAAATATCATTTTTCCAGCATTCCAAATGGCTGTTGACGATGATATGATTCGCAAGAATCCATGCAAAGACTGCATGAAAGATTATGTGCGAGGTGGTTTGTCGTCTGCGAAATATCCACTTACAAGACAGGAACAAAGAGTATTGCTCGATTATGTAAAGAATAGCAATATATACAGCAAATATTATGTAATGATTGCGTTCATGCTTGCCACAGGTTGTAGAATTGGAGAAGTAATTGGTTTGACATGGGATGATATAGACTTAGATCAAGGTACTTTGTCTATCAATCATCAGATTATCTATAAAAAGATTGTCTCTGAAGGTGTGACAAAACACTATGCCGACAAACCAAAGAATAGAACATCTCGTATAATTCCACTACAAAAGGATATAATTGCCATATTATCAAAGTACAAAATGCAAACCTATTTTATAAGTAAGTCAAATGACTATGTGATTGATGGGTATTCAAATTTTGTATTTCTGAACAAAGAAATGAAACTTTATACTCCAAATACTTTGACAAGAACATTCCATAGTATAAGAGATTCGTACAATAAATCATATGACGAAGAAAATGGTGATGTAATGTTACCAGATTTTTCAGCTCATACATTTAGACATACATTTTGTACTAGAATGGCAGAAAATGGGATGGATATAAAAGTATTACAAGAAATTATGGGACATAAGACTATAGCTGTCACTATGCAGGTATACAATCATGTGTTAGCTGACCGAACACAAGCTGAAGTAGAACGAGTTGAATCAGCATTGGTGGTTTAACCCAATAATTTAACCCATAACCCATTTTAACCCAAATTTTAACCCAATTGTTTTGCATTTTATATAGAGATATAAAGACTTGTATATTACAGAATCCTTGAATATAGCAATATAATGAGATATAATGAGTTATAAAGTCGCAACTCGCTTATAACAAAAAAGAGATCATTCCACAGGACTAAGGACTGGCAAATGCTATAGAATCAAGGGTTGAGCAGATTTTTGCTTAACCCGAATCTATAGGTTTAACCCAATTTTATCCCAATTCAAGTAAACAAAATAAGTCGTGTAAAGATTAAGTTTTTGAAAAGATTTGAGAATCAATAAATATATTGGTTTTGAAATGTCTTCAAATGGCGTAAAAAATAGGGTATACAGAAATTAATCTGTATACCCTAGATTTTTGTGATATAATTCTTTTTAGAATATATTAAGAAGGGATAAAATAATGATATATTTGATTAATAATACTCGACAACATGAAAGACATTTTTGGAATTGCCTGTATAGTATTGCTTCACAAGAACAGATTCAGAGAATATTAGATGAGAACAAAGTTATCATTAATGAATCTGAATATCAAATAATAGAAGAGGAAAAATCGTAAAAAATAGGGAGACACTACAATGTGTCTCCCTTTAATTTTTATTCCTCCACAATGACATCTGCGCAATCATCAGTAGACAGAATAGTATTTACATCCTCCTGATATTTTTCATACAATCTCTTTGCACTTTTACGAACAAAGTAAGCACGATATTTAGCCTGTCCCTTTTCTAAAGAAATTTCTGCTGCTTCCTCGATTTTTGTTGCGATAAATGTTACCATAATTCTTTCTTCCATATTTATTCTACTTTTCATTAATTAATTTCATGACTTCTGTATACTCTTCATCAGTAAGCTGTCCTGCTGCGTAATATACATTAGCCATCTTCGTGAACTGCTCTTTTGTTTTCTTTGGATTCTTAATAAGAATCTTCATTAACTTGTAAGCCATTTCTATTCGCCTCCTTTCTTATTTGTAGAAACATCGTAATCAGATGTACCTAACTGTAATAAACAAACCTGATATAAAAGGTCTGCCGTGTAATCTTGCAAGTCTGACACTTTTTGTTCCATAGTCGGCTCCGGTTCAGTCCAATTTGGATCAACAAAGAACCCATTTTCTTTCGTATAGCAGTATCTTTTTGCTAAATAATCATTTGGGACTTCTACATTGCCAACATCTTTGACTGCATAGCCATTTGCAACAAAATATAAACTTTTCCCCCCTTCAATTATTTTATAAAGCTCAATATCTGGATCAGCTTCCGGAAATATGCCCTTTTCTATTTCCTCACCTGACCCTACAACAATGTTGCTGCTTTCTGTAACCAATATTTTCATTAATATTAACCTCCTAATTTTATTACAGTTTTTCTGTATTTATTGCTATATTGTTGTCCGTTAATAAAAAGCCTTCCTCTCCACTACCTATTGTCTGATAACTGGCAGTAACATATGAATTCCATTCACTCGTTTCAGGATTAACAATATATTTTGGAGTATTGTAATAACCACTCATAAAGATTAAAACACCATTTTTATAAAAATACATATTATTATATGCACTAACTGTAGTTGTATGCACAGAAGACCATGTTACGCCTGCATCTGTAGATTTAATAAAAATTGTATATGAGCTATCATCCTTCGCAAGCCTAAACAATGTGCCACCAATCAACATTATTCTTTCCGTTATCTTGCCAAGTTGACTTATAGACCATTGCACCCAAGTCTTACCGTCATAACTATAACCGTATTCTGACATATATTTACCGCTAACATATAACTTAGGTATAGTTGAATCATAATTTGTGCTATATTGTACCCATGTTTTACCATCTTCAGAGGTATAATTACCGCCGTTTGAATAAGTCTCTAACCAAAACTTACCATTGACAAATGACAAATGACAAAAATCACCAGTTAGTAACTCGCCCGCTATAAATGTTTGTGAAGACTTAGGTAGATAATACATTTTTTTATTGCTTAGTCCCAAAACAAGATTGTTATTTCCATAAGCAATATTATATGCATACGCTGCTGAAGAGTTTATTCTAACTGATGTATTATAATTTGTAACCCTGTATACATAAGCGGTCGAGTCGTTTTCGTTTTGTCCTAATAAATAAAACTCGTCGCCTCCAAATACAATCATACGACAAACATAATTACTACTCCAATAAGGATTATTTCCTGAAAAAGTCACCCATGCCCACGTTTTGCCATCATCACTATAAGTGCAACTATGTTCACCATATTGTTCTTTTCTTGTTGTCAAAAAATAAGGCTTGCCAACATTGTTTGAGTTTAAGTTTCTCATACTGGCATTTTCATATCCTTCGCTGCTAACGCTCTCAACGACAACATAAACAACTGTACCATTTGTTAATCCTGTTATTGTATACTCAAAAGTATTAGAACTAACACTAGCTGAATTGCTAAAATCTTTTAACGATGAAGGTTTGTTAGTAGACCAATAAATATTATACCTGTCTATAGCAATTTCAGAAGCCGCTGGTTTGTTCCAATGTACAATAAGCTTATTATCATAACTATCAATTGCTGATATTGCATTATCGGGAAGTATCAACGACTTTCTGCCTTCAATTTTAATAATATTTTCTGCCATTACATCAAATGTTGCGTCAGTAGCCGTCTCTACACCCTTACCAGTGATAGCATTGGCTACTTTTATTTTGCCATCACTGACAGATTTTTTTAATTCATCAATTGCCTTATTAACTGCCTTATTCTGCACGGGATTGGTTGACTCGTCCGATAAGGCATCGTCTACATCAATTTTTGATACACCATGAAGCATTCCATCTTCGTCGGCAGTGATGGTAGTGCCGTCAGGTGTATATTTTGTCAGTCCATCTAACTTCTCTGCATATTCCTTCGTCATAAGACCGTCAACTTTATTTGTTGCTTTTGGAATAGCATTGGCTGAAATTGTAACCCATTTAGTGCCATTATAACGATATGTATAATCAGTATCTTTTACATTGACTGTCCAACCATCGTCTGGGTTAGGATACGTAGTTGCAATGTCGTCATAAGTGCCAACTGCCTCTTTCCAGTCAATATTAGTTTCGAGTATAGAAAGCTTATTATCAACCTCAGATTTGGTATATTTATCATCCCAAACTTTTTTTCCATTTTCGAGTTCTGTTTTTAGTTGATTTTCTGCACTTTCTGCGCGTGTTTTTTCCGAAGAAACCGCTGTTTCAAGTGAAGTGATTTTTTGTGTATTACTTGAAATATTTGTGCTATTTTTTGAAATATCTTCTGTATTCTTTGACACATTCTTCTCAATTTCATCGACTTTTGCTTTTACAACCTTATTTTGAACAGGATTAGTTGAGATAGAAGAGAGAGCATCATCAACAGGCAATCCCCTGACAATACCATTCTCATCAATAGTAATGGTACTTCCATCTACTTTAGATGCAATGTGTCCATTATTATCATCAAGAGTAACAGGGTATCTCTTTATATTCTCATCTTCATTTTTCTTACAAATGTACAATCTATCATCTGAATATTCAAAACAATATCCATTTAATTTGCTATTAATATTTCCAATAGCTTCGTCAATCAGTCGAATATTGCTTTTGCCACCAGTTCCAGTTAAGGCTTCAAACACACTTGTCTGTAACTCATCATAGTCATCCCTAATAGACCACAATGTTACACCAGTATTCTGTAATATTTCAGACATTTAATTCTCCTTTCATTAAATTGCTTTCTTTCTTCCTAAAGTTTCTATTGGTTCATTTGGGATTTCACCTAAAGTTCCCGACAAATTTCCTAACCTTAAAAAATACCAAACCGCTGAATTTACAGAAGGATTTTCGATTGAAATATTATTATTTGCAATACGAAGTATACTACCAATAGAAGCGTTAGCTACTCCATCGAAAATGACAGAATTATCTTTCACTTTCTCAGGAATAGCAACATTATGTTTTACATCGTTTTTAATTTTTACTTCGTTGATTATCTCGGAAACTTTTGCAATATAGATCCAGAAAGTGTTTACGATTTTTAGATTTGATTCTGATGGGTGTAATTTTGCCATCAGTTTGTTTAAGAAGTTATTCTTTACAATGATATTGTTTTCTGTTATCTTAGGATAAATTTTAAGAGAACTATCAATGGTTTTGGTTGTAATTTTAATGACATTTGGTTTTGTTTTCAATCCAAGTCTCAGTCTTGTTACAACCGTATTTTTGATTTTAATGACATTCGCTCTAAACAATCCTTGAGTATAAGCAGTAATTCCATGTATCATCTCAGAATAACTATGTGAATTATCTATAACAGCTTTGATGCTATGGTAATTACTTCTCATATTACCACCTCACATCTTCTAAGCATTAAGAATAGTAGTGGTTAATCCATTCTCAGGGAACTCCAAAATCGCACCTCTTGGTACTTCCTGCGTCTTTGTGAGCTGTCCATAAAAAAGCATGTTACCACCCGTCTCTTGATCAAACATAGCCCAATGAGTGATTGGTGCAGCCTGTGTAGTCCAAGATTCTTCTGCTTCCGCAAAACGAAGTGTACTAGCATTTGAAATAGTTCCGTTATTAGATGCGTTCCAATTCACAGAATTAGAAGAGATTGCCAATCGCTTATAACTTGAAGCGTCTGGTTCAGTACAATTCGATCCTGCATCTGTAGGTGCAGATTTACTCAACGCAACATAAATAATGCTTGGTGGAGTATAACTTTCTCCTCTGAACTGATTATCAAGTGTCTTATTTTTTAAGTATGTTGTCATTGCCATAACAGCTTTCCTCCTTATTTTTTAATTATTTGATTAAAGGTTTGATTGAAATTTTGCCGAGATCAGCAACAAAGATAGAACTGTGAATATCTCGAATTATGATTTGATGTGTGAACTTTCCAAATAAGTTCATAGTGTCTGATGGTAGAAGAGTAATAGTAATTACATTTTCCTCATATTTGACTTCATCTGGACTATCTGTTGAAGTTTTTGATGCCAAACATTCCATTTCTCCATAACGGCTCATTCGCCATTCAACAGATTCTATTGCTACATTTTTAAATTCTTCTCCAAGAATTGTATATAAATCTAGTGTAATTGTCTGTTGTGATCCTTCAATCATACCAAAGTCTGAATTATTAAATACTTCGCATGACATTTACTTTACCTCATTATTCTTGTGACTCCTTTGTTACATTTTTTGTTTTATCCTCTACAATGGGATTATTAAGGATTACACTAATCTGTGCGATTCCCTGCGCTTGCTGAATTCCTGTAAAATTCATAGAATTCAGTATATTAAAAAGAAGCTGAATCTTATCTTTTGGATAAGAAATAACTTCTTCCGTGTTTGCGTTATTTTGTTTTTCCATTTTAATTCCTTTCTATCAACTCAAATATTTAGATTTAACCATTGACCTTACAATTGATCTAACTTCTGAGTCAGTTGTATATTTAGAATGTGAATGAGTTATTGGTGCATATGTTGTACTAGCAGTTGATTTCGTTAAATAACTTGATAAAGAAGATATTGATGCAAAATTTTTGTTGCACCATTCTTCTCTTGCTAGATAACTTTGATAAACGTCTATATAAGGTGTATTATAAAAATGCACATTATTTGTCGTATCAAAGGTCAATGTCCCTGACTGGCAAATTATCTTTGGATTGCTCGTTCTGACAAACTTTAATTCATTTGTAGATAATTCTGGTGTTGTAATTGATGTACGGCTCATTAAAGATCGTATTTCTCCACCACCAGTGTCCCATCCAATGTTTAATGGATTTATAATCATTGTATCGCTTTGATTTGTATCGCTTTGATTTGTATCGCTTTGATTTAATATATCAAAAGTAAGTCCAGCAGGTGATAGAGTTGTATTTATATATCCAATTGTCGTACTTACATAGTTGCTATACAATGAATTTGTTCCAATACTCCAACCGCCAATTGTTCCAGAAGATGCATTTATTTCTCCACTAAATACACCGCTAGATGCATTCATACGTCCATTTTCGTCAACCGTAAATGTTCCATTTCCAAGGTTTATAGAACCACCACTAATAAGACCTGAGAATGTACCTGTTGCACCCTCTAATCCTCCGCTATATTTTACATCACCATCAGACGTAATATAGAATTGTTTATTGTTCCCCTTATAAATAGAAAATAATTCCTCACTTTGATTAGGCTGAATCCGCACAGAGTTCTTGCCGCTAGAAGCAATAAATCCAGTATCGTCAAATTTATAAGTACCCGAATTATTCTCAATCCAAAGATTTTGGGACATCACCAATTTTGAAATTAAACATTGTGCATTTAATCCGAAAACATAGTTGCCATTTTTATCAATTGGAATCTTGCCAAGAGCCATTTGTACCTCACCGTTACTGTCCGTGAAGGCAAGCAAATTGTTAATAATTTTAATCTGTTCAGGATCAAAATCGTTTCGTTCGTTATTCCACTGTCTAAATGTCATGCCAGATTCATCCCAAACTTGACTCTGATTCTTAGAATTATGAATCTGTGTAGTAGCAACGTCTAAACCATATTTCCGCATTTCTTCAACAAAGTTACTCTGATTTACAGATTTATCATACTGATCTTTATTGAACTGAAAACTCATAGCAGCAGAATTAGCTTGTGCTTGAATGCTTGCCGCATCTTCATAAATATCATGTACTCGAATAGCATCTGAAAATGTTACATCAATTTTACTTGTGTCGTTATAGTCAACCGTAAAACTAATCAATCTCAGTTTAATAATGGCGTCGTAATCAGTAGCCATTCTTATGAAGTTGCCAAGTTGGAAATATTTCAAGAATTCTTTGAATTGTGGAATAGTAAGAATATTAGAAAGAGTAGAAGAGTATTGATATTGTGGTCTACATTTCTTAGATAAATCCTTCCATGCAACATCAAATAACTGTCGCTCAATATCAAATCTTTCTGTGTCTGTTGTATTATCTGTGGTGATATAGTTGTCATTACTGTATGTTTCCTCTACAACATAAGAGTCAAGTGTTTTCCATTCGTCTTTTGTAAACCACTTATCCATATCTAATTGTGCCTGAACAGCATTTCTCTCTGCGATAATAGAATTGTATACATCTGTAGCAGAATCAACCTCAGATTTTCTTTTATTGTATTCAGCAGTAACATTATTCAAATCCTCAAGATTTTGCTGATACAAATTATAGTTAAAAGAGTCTGGTTTATTCATACCTTGTGCACAATAGACTTCATCTATATTCTTGAATGACTTTACCTTTGTATCAAGAAACTCTAATCCATATTTCGTCCAATCCTTAGAATCTAAACTATCAGGCAATCTTGTATCAAGTTCCTGGATAACACCAATTTGATCACCAAGACGTTTCATTATTTCTTCGTACTGTGGTTTTAAAGACTGATATTTTTCGTTGTATGATTTTACTTTATTTTGGATAGATTCTTCCATTTCTGGCAGATAATATTCAAAATTATAAATCTTGTTTGTACTATTTGGATTAACTTCGTTGATATAAATTCCATCGCCACCATTGACACGATAGCAAGTAATGATACTATTCTCGTCAATGCTTTCTGTCATAGACTGTGCAAGATTATCCATTGAGACGTAAATGTTCGTATCTTCACCATAATTGTCTAAATCATAAGCATTTACAGTCATGTTGAACGTATCGAAAATGAATAAACAATTAAATGCTTCTGATACATCACCAGTTAAGAATGAATATACATCTATATCATCCTCATCAAAACTTCTCTGTTTATTAACAAGAGAATTATCCACATATCCTACAGACCAACTCGGAGCAACATTTAATACTCGATTCAACAGACTTCCTTTTGGATTGGCAGGATCGTAGAAGATGGTTTTTACATAATCGTCATACAAAATCTCGCCTGTATTACACTCAAAATTAATGAGTCTTTTATTGCACAAAGTACATTCCAATGAGTTCGCTGTAATACTTTTTGAGATCCCTGTATCTTCAATATTTGTTTCTACATGAATTTTATACCAACTAACACCTTGAATCATAATTAGACGGTCTTCTTGAAAATCGTCATAATGTTTATATTTCTTGCCATTGATGTCTCTATAGATTTTAAAAGAAGCAACCTGATAAGCATTTAGATTAAAAGTAAGAGATAAATCATCATAAATACTTACCGCACCAAGAAAAGTTTTATCCTTTTTAGCAATGTAGATAATTGGTTTTTCAAGATTGTTCAAGAAGTCAACAGGTAAATTAAATGATTGAACTGACATTAGATCACCACCTTCCTTATTGGTCTATATTTCATCGTGAGAGTGCAATTACCATCAACCTTAAATATATTCGTTCTCTTGTTAATGTCATTTACAATACGTGGAAACTTATAATTTGAATCTTCATAGAGCTTATGCGATAGAGCGGTAGAAGTCATTTCTAATATAGTTGAGTCAATATTGATTATTTCATTATTTACACAATTATTTAACTTGAAAATTTCACCAGATGTTTCATTTGTAATTTTGAGATTGCAAGCTGTAGAAATGTCGATTTCAATATCAGGATAAATGTAACCAATTTCATCACTCATATCTGCAAATTTTAACATACCAACACCATTTTCTGTTGTTGCTTTTAATGTAATTAACTGTCCAAATCCAAATGGAGCATCAGTTATTCCTGTGATTGCAATTCCCATAATATCACCTGCAACAGAAATAGGCGATACATTTAACTGAGCATTAAAATGAACCATATCATAATCTAACCGTGTAACTGTGAATTCCTTATAATCATCTTTTCTTTCTAACCATCGAGCAATAGCAGAATACTCATATGAATCAATTGGTTCAAAATTCTGTTTCATAACTTGGAACTCAAACTTGATTGCTTCAGAATAATTTGCATTTCCACTTTTATACCATCTATTTTGAATAGGAGAGGAGGTTAGTGTAAATTCAATATTACCACCTGTCGTATCAGATGGAGTGTTCCCGTCAAATTCACATACCATCAGTCCATACTCATCAGAGGTCTTATTATCAAAAGTAAAACCACGAGTTTGAATTGTCATGGCAACCTCCTTTCATATTACATCATTTTCTTCATTTCTTTTTCATATTTCTTTTTGAGTTTTTTCATTTCTCTGCTTGTCCCAGAAAACTCTTTATTCAATTTCTGTGTCGCAGAAATAATATTCTGTAATTCCTGAATATCACTTCCAAAACTTTCAATCTCTTTTTGTAGTTCACTATTCTCTTCCTGTAGCTTTCGAATCTGTTCATCACGTTCAAGAAGCATTTTTTCAAGAATACTTACTTTTCTTTCACTTGTCATTTCTGACATATGCTTTCCTCCAATCAAAAGGAGAGGGTGTTTCACCTCTCCATATTTTTATCCTTTTCTTACACCTTTAGCATAAGTAGCTTGGTTGATTTTTCTTACAACATTTTCAGCCTGTTTCTGAGCGACACCTTCCATCTGTTTAACAATCTGATCAGTGGCAACACCTTCAACAATCGTTCTATTATCAATTTGATAAGTAGGAGATTGAGATGCAGAACTGATAGGAACATTCTTCATCAAATCAACCATAGTATTTAACTGCGGAATCACAGGTCTAAAGTTGATAAGAGCCTGAGTTTGTTCCTTTGTGAGAATAGATTCACCAGCACTTCCGATGAATAATCCATCTTCTCCACTCAGTTTGACCAAATCACCTAATACACCACCATTAGCAAAAGCAATTTTCTTTTTCTTAAGTGCATCAAGAATTTTCTGTCTGTCGCTTGTTCCAGATAAATCTTTCTTAACACTAACACCAAGCATCTTAGCAAGTTGGACTTCCTCACTAACACTAAGAACCTTACCGCCCGTTTTCTCATACAAGTATCTGTTCAATGCGCCATAATAAGATTTCTTCTGACCTGCTTTGTTAAGACTCTTTTGTATAAAGGCTTTAATATCTTTTGCAGAAGAGGTATTAGACTTATTGCCTGAACCACTGCTTGAATTGCCTTTCTTGTCGGTATCCTTAGTAGTTTCGTCACTTCCAGCAGCCGCATTTGCACTTGCTTTGGCAGCTTTATTAGCGGCTTCGCATTGAGCATTCCATGCATTTGTGATTAACTGAATTTGAGAAGTGATTTTCGGGACGTTTGATGAGAGAGTGCTTTCGTAAGTACCAACGGCATCGCCGCTATCCTTCCAAGCATTAGTGATATAAGTTGAGATATCATATCCTGTGTCCTTTGCAATCTTTTCAAGATTCTGAGACACCTGAGATGTATTCTTGTTTACATAACCTAACGCATCGACAAATACTTGATCTGTATTCTTGAGATAGTTTTCGGCAGCCTCTTGGCTCTTGGTGAGCATATCATCAAGTGCTTTTTCTTGATCGGATACAGAACGATCGTACAACATGTCAGACCTATCAGATTTAGCGTCTTGTAAATCGGATTTGAGCTGTTGTAATTTTTTACGATTTTCTTCAGAATCATCGCCTTCCAGTGCTGCAATTTGCTTTTCCAACTTAGCAATATTCTTATTAGAATCAGCCAACTTGTCATTCCACTCTTTTAAGGACTTGTCTGTTTCCAACAATTCCTTTTTCTTCGAAATTGCTTCTTCCAAAGCATCATTCTGCGCATCTAATCCTTGCTTTACATAATCAATAACTGCTTTCTTTGCATCATTAGCAGATTTTATAGAATTACGCATCCCCTGTTGATATTCACGAAGTTTAGAAATATAATCATTGTAACCAATTGTACCGTTACCATCATTATACATCTCATTCAAATCAGCAATAGCATCTTTGTACTTCTGAGCCTCAGCAAGATATGTATCATAATTCTGTGCAGTCAATCCCATAGCAGTAATACCATCTTGCGTAATCATTCCTGTATCACTGTTAAATAGATTGTCAGAATCAAGCATGTCAATTAAGAAATCTGTCTCGTCTGTGATGTCTCCAAGCTTATTAAGCAACTCGTCAAAACGGTCAAACTTCAACTCATTGATAGACTTTTGAAACTCCGCAAGTTCCTGCTCATCCTGTTGAATAGATTCATAGACACCATTTAAAGCTTCTTGTGCTTCATACCATTCATTGCTACCAAACTTAATCGTAGATAATTTCTTTGCAAGTTTTTCAGCTTCTTCTTGTTTAAGCCGCATATCAGATTTGACGGCATCTGCCTGACGTGTATAATAGGCTTCACCGATTAACTGTCCTTTTGCTTCAGCTATACTAAGAGAATTAGAAACAGTGTTCTTTCTCTGTTCAATCAACCCAGCTTTATTGTCATATCTTGCCTGTACCTTATCAAACCGATCTTTCCTAGCTTGACGCACATTAGATGTATGATCCTCTTTAGCCTGATTATAATTATCAGTTGCAGTATTCTTTGCAAGAAGATATTCATTATGTGCAATACACTTTTCTCTAAGACTGTCATTCTCAATCTTGTTAATAAGATTATACGAAATTGACTTATTGGATTTTAAGTTACTCTTAATGGAATTAAATTCTTTTTGAGTAAGACCAATATTTTTAGCCTTTGTTTTATTAAGAGACTTTGTGAGAGAACTCTTATTTGAGTTGTAACTCTTTGTTGCACCAGTATAAGCAGTTTTTGAAGCCGATAACTGGCTATCATAGTTTTTAATAATCTGTTTATACAGACCATCAATATCAGACGTACCGATTTTCTTTGTTGGATCGAATGTAAGATTACTAACCTTGGCATTCAGAATATCCATCTTAGTTCCAAGTTTTTCAATCTTATCAGAAGCATTGTCAATTGGGTTATTCGCTAATGTTTCATATAAATCCTTTAACTGATCTGTAAGACTAGCAACCTGTTCTTTACAAGCCTTTGCTTTCTCATAATATGTCTGATAATCTTTCAGTGCATTTTTAAGGTTTTCATTCTTAATAGAAGCAATACCTGTTCCGTCAAGAGTACCTTCACGAATGAGCTTCTTGTAATGTTCAAGTGTCTTAGATGATACACCTTTGACTTTCTTAACATTTTTTCCACTGCTAGAAGATGTAGAAGTTGCACTGTTGATTTTGCTAAAACGAGAACCAGATACAAAATCCTTACGAGATGAAAGCTTGGAAACCCTTACAGATGCGCCAGTATGAGGAGATTCGATAAACTTACCGTCACCGCCATAGATACCGACATGAGTAATGTTATTCTTACTTCCAAAGAATACTAAGTCGCCAGCCTGTAAATCTTTCTTCGATGTAATTTTTGTTCCCATTTTAGCCTGGTCAGCCGCATGATGTGGTAAACTTACACCATATTTCTTGTAAATCTGCTGAGTAAAACCAGAACAGTCAGCACCTTTAGTAAGACTTGCACCACCCCAAACATATTTCAGTCCAAGATAATCTGTAGCAGTATCATATACAGCATTTCCACCTGTAGAAGTGGAAGATGATGAAGTTGTCTTTTTGCTATTCTGTGTTTTCACAGCTTTATTGGCATATGCCATATATTTCTTGTATGCCTTTTCCTGTGCAGTAATAGCTTTAGTTGTAGCTTCGATAGCTTTCTTAGTTTGATTTTTCTTCTGACCAAATGTGAGAAGATCATCAATCTTGTCTTTAGCCTTAGATGCCTTGTCTGTGAGATTATTAAGTTTGATCTCAATAAAGTCAAATACTTCGGCTGCATCGGATTTTGTTTTGGATTTGGATTTCTTACTTTTGTCTGAACTTGTAGTAGGACTCCAATTTGCACCAAAATCTGTTGTAATCTGCGAATAATCAAGTTTTAAAGAATTCTTTAAATCATCAGCCTGCTTTTTTGTCTGTTTCCATTTATCATATGCAGCTTGCGCTTCGGCATATTCATTTGCTCCAAATGATCCATTGTTTGCAGCAAGATTTTGAGCTACATTTTTGGAATCATCATACGAACCACCAATAGCCTCCACGAAATCATTATATGCATCAGCTTTCTTGGAAAGTAAATCACACCAATTATCATAATCTGATTTATATGTACTCCCTAATGCATTTTTGAGTTTTGAGTTGTTCGAAGCAGTAGATTCTAAAAATTTTTCTCCACCTTTAAGCTTACCTTTAAGATACTTATTGTATTCCTTTTCAGCAGCATCAATCATTTTATTGTCAGAGTTCAAAGCTTCATTCGCTGTTCTGACAACTTCTTCTGCATTGGTAATACCCATCTGCTTGAGGTTTGCAATATAAGTCTGAATAGTTGCACTGTCTGCATTAACCAATCCTTGAAGCGTTTCTTGATCAGAAAGATATGATTTGACAATATCATTAAATGCTTGCTGAATTTTCTCCTTACCACTCTCAGGATTGCCAACAATTTTACTGAATAAATCAAAATCAGGAAGATTTTTAAACACATCAGGCAAAGACTCTAAAGTTTCTGCCGTTACAAACCCAATATCTTTATTCTTAAATTCTTCATAAGCAGATTTTAATTTGTCAAGTCCCTGTGCTGCACCTGCAAGTCGTTCCTGTGCTGAAAGCATATCAAGAATTTGGTCTTTTGCAGATTCAGCAGATATACCAACTTTTTCTAATAGTGTATTGTATTCTTCGGTAGAAGAGAGTGTTTCTGCTGTGATTTCACCTGATTTTGCAAGGTCAAGAAGTTTCTCCTTTATGTCTGCATATTCAGATGAATTAAGAGCGTCAGTAAAGGAAATCGGTGTTTCTTCTGATGCCGCATTTTTTGTTTCTTCGATTTTCTGTTTTAATTCGTCCCAAGATAGAAGAGTACCTTCTGGAATTTCAAGTTTACTTGCAACTTGTAAATCATCTAAAGACAATTCTCCGACTTTATCATCGAATTCGTCTTTTAAAAAGCCTTGTACTTTAGTTTTTAATGGTGCTATATCGTCATCATTGTAATCATCGAAACCAAGTCTTACTTTTAACTCAACAGGATCTTCACCAAGAATTTTGGCAATAGTATTGATATATTGATCAACGACATCCTTTGCATCATTCACCGACATATCTGATAGATCAGTTGTAAACAAACCAATCATTGCCTCACTTAAATCGGGATTATCTTTTAATTGAGAAACTATATCCGCAACATAAGCACCAACATCTTCTTTTGAGTGAAAGCCATTTGCAATATCTTCTGTAATACTATTGACAATTAAAGATGCCGCTGTTTTTGACTGATCATCAAGTTTAGAATAATCTTCATTTGTTAGTAAAAATGCATTGGCAAGTGTATCAATATTTTTTAACTTATTATTTATTTCAGACTGATATCCTTGATAGTAGGCTTGAACTGTAGCTCTTGCTGATTTTAAAGCTTCTTCTGTTATCCCAGTAGAATCTGTAAATACATCTTTGATAGCAGGAAGTCCCATTTCTTCTAAAAGATTATAACCTCTATCTCCATATGTATCAAAAATTTGTTTTGCTAACTTATCATATTCTTTTGGCGCAGTTTCTAAATCTTTCATTAAATCAAGAATCTGCTTTGTAATATCTCTTCTTGCCGTTGTTGTAAAATCTTCTGCCCCAATTACATTATCAGAATCCCAAAAATCTAATTCAGATAAATTTTTATATGCTTCAACAATGTCTTCGCCGTCAGAATCTTCGCCCTTTGCAACCAACAAGTTATATGCTTCTTGTTGAGCTTCTTTGTATGCGTCTCTAAGACCTTCTACATTTCCTTTTAAGGACAATATAGCGTTTCCTTCCTCTGTGTAACCAGAAATTAAATCAGGAAACATATCGGCTATCTGATTAACAATTTGATTATATCTGTCATACTCATCAGACGTAAGAGAAATATTTTCGCCAAGATTATTAACACCTTTTGATAATTCCTCATATTCTGATGCTAAAGATTCAACCGTATTTGCATTTTCATCTGCTTTATTTTTTGCTTCATTGTATTTGTCTATTAGACCATCTACACGCTCATCTATTTCCTCAGCAGAATCAGTTAATGCATCAAATGCCTTAGATAACCCCCATACAGTAGTAATTGTCAACCCAATAACAGTAACTAAAGCACCAATAGGGTTTGCAGACATTGCAAGACTCAATCTTGTCATAACACCAGTTAAAACATTACCAGCCGTAGCAGCTCCTGTTTCTGCCGTTGTCAATCCCAGCATGGAAACAATTTGAGCTTGCGTTGAACCAACAATTCCCATTGAAGTTAATTGCTGTTTTACTGTTTCTACATTTAATGCTTTCTTTGCAACTAATGAACCGTTTTCCGCAGTTTCAAGACCTAATGTTGCTGCTATTTCAGCCAATTTTTCGGAAGTAATCGCTCCACTTGTCAAGAGTTGTTTTTGTTGTTCAGCCGTTAATAACGCTTTGCTTTTTACTGTAGAAGCAGTTGCCGTTGCTTCTGCAACTTCACTCGCTGTCACTTCTTTATTGCTTAGAATTAAATCTATTTGTGCTTGATTCAATCCTTTAGATGATAATAGTAAAGCAGCTTGTTCTTTTGATAGTAAAGATATAGCATTTCTATATGCATCTATATTTCCACTATTTAATCCAACTACTGAAAAATTGATAGCTTTTAATTTGTTCGCAGCGTCTCCTAATTGACTTATATTAGAGATCATTGTCGGTAATTGTTTGAACATCATACTATAAAATGGATTTATGTGCTGTTTGAATACACATGATAGGAATTATATGATATAATGTCAAAAAAGGAGGTTTCGTTATGAATAAAAATTTAAACGCTGGATTTTCATTTATTGGATTATTAAGTCAGATTTTTTATCTGTACAATGCTTTTAACATTTGGTTTAGACATATAGGAATTAGTCTGTCACAAATTTATGATTCATTATTCAAAATACTTATAGTTATTATAGGACTTATACTTGTTTTCATAAGTATGATTTTTCATAAAGATAATTATAAGTTTGTAAATGTCATAAATTATATTTCGATTATTATTCTAATTATTTCTACTGGGTTATTAGTTATGCCATGGTAAATCAATAAAAATCGGAGGTGCAGTATTATGGATAAAGAATTATATCAAACACTTATTAATCAATTTACTATGTATGATAAAAATGAAGTATTAGAAATCCTAAATAGCCAAGACTCATCAGAGGAAGCAATAGCTGCTGCAAAATACGTTCTTTCTGGTGATTCAAAAGAGGTCAAATCCTATAAAGAAAATGTCAATAAAGAAAATGAATTATTGCAAAAAAGAGAAGATAATATCATTTCAGATCCATCGTATGAAAATATCAAACAGATTGCAAGTGATATTAGGTTTATGAGAAATATAGTTATTATTGGAATAATATTTGAGATTATCAATGTAATCGTGTCTGTCTTGTAAAAACTACCTAAACATATGTTCCGACTATACTTTACATAAATAAGTAATATAATTATATCTGTAGATATAATGTATTATTACGAAGGAGGTATTTATTTATGAACCTTATTACTGATTCAAAAAGAATATTAACCGGAATTTATGATTTACTAACCGAAGACTCGTATTGTCTTGTCGTTAGAATTCCATATGCTGAATTCATCCAAAAATACAATATGACAAGACAACATCTCAATTTATGTACCCATTATCTTATTGAAGCAGGATATATAAATGGAGATTATTGCTTCAACAACAGTGAAGATGACATTAAAGAAGTTACAATTCTTCCAAAAACTATTATATTGCAAGAAAGTAATTCTTTTTAAAATCATAATTATTACTTATACTATATTTAAAAGAGCAGAATTAATCCTGCTCTTTTAAATATTTATTATAAAGTTGTATCCTGTTTTTTATATTGTCTGGATTTCTGCCTATGAATTTATCTCCATATTGATGAATAAAATAATCATCGTCAATTTCACCTAGTTTATTTGAATCTGAGACAGTGGAAGTAAATAATAATTTTATATGGTCTTCATATCTTTTCATTCGATCTTCCATTTTTCGATTCATTTCTTTTATTTCTTCTTCCCATTCTATTTCATCCTCAGAAGTAAATTCTTCATGTACAATTTTCATCTTCAATCGACCAGACATGTCAATCATATGAATTTCTTCTTTTTTATATTTTGCCATGATAATAAATTACACCTCCTTATTAATTTGCGTTGGATTGATATATAACCCCTTATAAATTTTATCAACAAGAATAATCAAATTAGAAAATGGAATTATGATATCTGTTGCAAACTGTCTCATTTTTTCTCGATCATTTTCAATTACGTACCCGTATTTTGTTACAATCTGAAATATCCCTAATAACTTTCCACTTTTACAATATAGTGGAATAGCAATATATTGAGTGTATTTATTTAGATCAGAAGTAGTTGAAACTCTTTTAAAAATTCTAAGTATTTCTTCATTGTTCATTGCAATTTCAATATCAGATAGTTTATCTCGTATCAAATCAGCATAATGATAAATGCATTCAGATAGTTTTGTTTCATGTTTGCATGCGTTTGGTCTAATTGATACAGGATTAGAATGGGAAATCATATGTACCCATTCTTCTCCGCTGTTATCTTTAGTATATGATATGTAACCAACTGATATTTTTGAATTATCAAAATTATTACAATATTGCTGAATTACGTTTTTAGCAGATATACATATAGCGTCTGTTATTTTTACTTTATTCCATGCTTTGTCAGATATATATCCATTAGTTTTAATATTATTAGCAAATGAATTAATATTTTCTGCCCATTTTTCAATCATTTCAGAAAAGGCAGAAACTTCAGATGTAACAGTTTTATAATCGTTTTCCATATGGGCAAGTATTTGAGTTAATGAATCATTTTTGTTCTTTATTTTTTCTAATTCTTGAGAGATCCTATCTTCCAAATTGCTAAAATAAATTACAAATACAATTAATATTAACATTAAAATAATCGTTATACATATTAATATAATCTTTACATTTTCTTCTTTTACAATAGAAGTAAAAACACCTATTACGGAAATGGCAGACGGAAATAATATTAATATTAAATTTTTGAACCATGTTTGCTGATAAAAATGTTCTCGCATACAATAAACCCCACCAATCATTTAGTAATATAGTACCATTATATACCAATAATCGACAGAATACTATCAGAACGTATGTTTATAAATATAAAAGAAGAGTAGCCAACTGACTACTCTTTATCTTTTATCCAATTTCCTTTATAGCATCTTTAAAGAACTGCAATCGTCCATTTACCATATCACTATTAGATGTACCATTAGAGCAGTATTGCAAATAATCCAAGTTCGTATCATATGAAGCTAAAAATTCGTTCAACCATTCCATATATTTAGAAGTAGATTTAGAATCTCTAACCATACGGTACATTCCGTAAATACACATTGGAATTGTACTTGCTTTTATTTTTACATCTTCTGAAAGTTCTTCATTCAACTTATCTAATGCTTTGCGCAAATTATCAATTTTCTTTTCCACAAATTGTTTTTCGTTTGGATCTGCAATCTTATCATTATAATACACAATGAATTTATTCATATTTACATCTCTAAATGAAGTAAAATTGTTTTTATCTGTCTTTTCTGTAAGCATTAAACATTGAATAACAATATCTCTGTCAAGGTTCTTTTTAAACTGAGCAGGAGATAAAACTTTTTCAAAGAATGGATGATCGGCAATAGAGTAAATAATTTCTCTGACTTCATTGCTTTCAATAGTGCTTCTTTTCTGTCCATTTGAAAGTTGGTGTCCCATATTTATTCTTTCAAAAATATCAACAATTTCTTCTTCGGTTGCATCTGTCATCGTTATAATAGAAATATCTCTGTCATTAAATCTTGACTGAACAGCTTCGTCAAGCTTAGAAAATTTCTTTCCTGCTATTTCGTATTCAGTCCCATCAATTGTTAATGGTTTTAAATTCTTTGACAATTTAAATTCGTCATTAGCAAAAGCTGCGATTGTAGTAAAACGTTGCTTAAAATCAACGACATCAATTTCTTTTGTGTCACTGTGTTTATTTACAAGTGCAGGATACAAAGGATAGTTTCTTAAAAGAGTATCTATAAATAGTGATTTTTCTTTTGATTTCCAAATACCAGCCCTACGTTGAATTGGTAAATCAAAATTATATTTTCCTTTATTGATTTCACTTACCAATGAACGCAAACTCTTAGGACTTGTTTTTATATCTTCCATATGTGTTACCTCCTTCAAAAAATGAAAAATTTTCATATTTTGAAGATAGCACAATTGCTAAATTTTGTAAATAAAATATTCTAATTTCGAATATTTTTAATCTTCATTATTCGACAAAATGAATGTTCTTGATTGTAAAATAATGGTAAAGTGATATAATAAACATTGAGGTGGATGCACTGAAAACAGTGCGATATGTGGAGCTAGGCAATATCTACACGGCTGTCTTTACTGAGGCTTAAGAACAAAGTTTCTCCTCTTCTGATATATACATGTTAGGAGGGATTTTATGAAATTTACTGTTGATTTCAATAGTATGACTAAATTTGTGATCGCCATCACAATATTTACGATTGTTCTTAAAATTATGTAGTGAGTCTAGTGAGGGAATATTATATCATTTTATATAGATGAGAGAGTAGAGTATTCTGCTCTCTATTTTATTATTCTCTGTTTTGCTCGATATGAAATCGAGATTTCTTGGTTTTGTGCTATTAGCCATTATTTTATTTCTCCATTAGCACGAGAGAGAAATCAAACAAACTAAAATTTCTATTATAATAGGCTATTCATATAATAAAAATATTCGAACCGTAGTCTTTAAACCACCATTCTCATATTGGCATATTCAATTTTACCAACGTTTTTGGACTATCTATTAAATATTTATCAAGCGTGTATGATAAATACCGAGGATTATAGTCTCTGGACGTTCCACAAGTGTTTGTGCTTCAAGATTTACCCAATCTTTATAAGTGCATAATACTTAGTAATATTATACGCCTTATGCGCCTTTACTAAAATGCTCACGCATCTTACCTACAATAAAATAGGAGTGGCTTCGCTGCTGATATTGTGCTTATCGGATTATAATTTTATTGAACCGAACATATAGAGGGTTTGCACCATATACAATTCTTATATTGTTTTACATATTTCTATGGTTGGATTTCCAACACCACCAAATAATACAGGGTAAAATAAGTATTATTTGGTTATAAGTAATTTCTTTTCACACATGAATGTTACCATTCTTCCCAGCAATTTAACCTATTATACGATTTAATACTATTATGATTTATATTCGTATAATTAACTTTGTATATGAGACTTTACCTTCTCATACACCGCACCATGCTATATAACGCTATATAGTTTAGGTGAAGTGGGCATATAGGCAAACAATTACAAAATGATATGTAACGATTGCGTTAACCTACATTTTTAAAAGATAGTGCTGCTACGATAGCAGTTGCTACGGCAGGTATTGCATTACCACTTTTTACGATACCATCTAAAACTTCAATTAATTTTCCACCTGCGTCAATTGCACCTTTAAGGAAATCGGATGACAAGAGATCGGCAGATAGTTCTTCTAATTTTGCCTTTGTTTGATCAATGGAATACTGTACGCTCTGTTGGTATTTTTTTTCTTCTTCTGCGGCTGAACCAGCGGAATCCATAGCTTCCTGATATGATTTTTCAAGTAGCTCAGGATTACTCAAGGCGGCTGCCAAAGCGTTACTTTGCTGTTTTCCAGCTAATGCTTGAAGCAAAGAACTCTGATCCAAATCGGAAAGATTATTCCAGACTTTTGAGATATTTAATACGATATCATATATACTCTTAAATGTTTTTCCATCTGATTCGAGTATATCATATCCTGTCATTGCTTTAATCATTTTCTGTAAATCAGCCGTAGATGTTACAAGACCATCAGTATCCTCGCCAGCCTGTTCTAACTCTGATGTTGCCGAACGGATGCGCATACTAACAACCTTCCACATATTTCCGACCTTTTCTGGGTTCTGAATTACAGAGTTGGTTGTACTAATTAAGGCTACACTTTCCTGAAGTGAAGTGTTTGCTGCATTAAATGAAGCTGCTGATCTTTGAAGAGCTTCACCAATTCCACCAGAATCAATTGGCTCGTTGTTCGATACATTGTTGAAAATATCAATTATTTTTTCGGCTTCATCGGCTTCCATTTTGAAACCACGCAATGTAGAAATAAGCGATTCATTTGCCGCATCAATGTCAATTCCATCGCCAACATTTTTATAAAGTAAAGCAACCCTAGCTAACTCTTTACTATCTGGAATATTATAACCATTCCTTGACCAATCTGCCGTTACTGAAATGGTATCAGAAATTGTTCCACCAATATCTTTCGCAATATCTGCATAACTGCTAAAATCGTCATATATCTGTGATGCTGTTGCTTCTGAAACTTTTGCTAAATCTGTAATTTGTGTGTTTATATCAATTACAGTAGAAGCGACCTGTTTTAATCCATTAATAACATCATAAACACCAAACATACCTGCCATCTGAGCAGCTAATTGATGGAATCCGCTATTCTTTAAAGTGTCAAAGAAACTTCTACCAGCTCGACCAGCTTCAACTTCAGCATTGTAAATCTTCATAATCTCACCATGAATTCTGTCCAAACTCATGCTAGGATTACCACTTTCAATTTCCTTGTAGTAAGCCTTAATTTTAGCTTTTGCTTCAGAAGACATCTTGCTGTTTTCATTAAGAAGCTTATGAATCTTGTCTAATTCTTTCTGACCAGCTTCAAATTTATATCCCTTTTCAGCAGCCGACATATTAGTAACAGTAGCGATAGTATCTTTGATTTTCTTTTCATAGTTATCCAATCGGTTAATCTCTTCGCTTGTCACTAAACTAGCATCTTTACCCTTTAATTCATTAAGCAGAGTTTCATACTTTTTGATGGCATTTTCTACAGCCTTTACATTTTTTAAATATGTATCACTTGTCCAACCACCATCTTTAAACCTGTCAATAGTAGCTTGATATTTATCAACCTTACCATTGTAAGAATCTAACCGTTTATCATACTTATTGAAGTTTATATTGGCATTCTGTTCTTTTGCTTGTGTGTTTTCTTTAACTTTCTGAGTATTCTGTTCTAATACATTATTCTCTTCTTTGATGGAATTAGTAGCAGACTCTACAGATGCAGAAACATCTTTATCAGGAAATGCGTCTTTCGTTTGCTCTGTAGAAGCAGTAGCAGAAGCGACTTCTTTGACAGCTTGAGCAGTTTTCTCAGCTTGTTCCTGAGTTTCCTTTAATTCGGATTGAAGCTTTTCTTGAGATTGAACCGTATTGTCAACTGAAGAATTGTTGGAATCAAAATTCATTTTTTCATCCAATTTATCTAAATACATATACAGATCGTTTATTTCATTTTGTATTTTT